>ENA-OPES01000008-OPES01000008.1-human-gut-metagenome-genome-assembly--contig:-NODE-8-length-37341-cov-5.954031_pt1 | contig 37341 bp, 39 predicted proteins | sample MGYA00241305_ERZ501544 | MGnify/ENA primary metagenome ERZ501544 (study PRJEB25962, sample SAMEA2042430) | human gut metagenome | biome: human gut; feature: human-associated habitat; material: faeces...
CCGTGTTTGCAAAAGTTTGGGTGCCCGGCGGTTTTTCCCGATAAAATCGAGGGAAAGCCAATGCGGCAGAAAAGACCACATTCCCGGCGGAATGATAATAATTCTCTGTTCTAAGAAATCCATGTATCCCATGACAGTAATAATTTTAAATTAGACAATATGGTAATAATCTCAATAGTATGCGAAATTTCCGTTTATTGTAGTCTTTTTGTCCGAATATTCAACAAAAATCGAAAGCTGTCTGTTAGTATGGTGCTCTGGGGTTGTGGAATCGTTGAACTTCGTCAGAAATGCGGCTCCGGCGTTTAACGTAGGAATTAAATGAAACATATTGACTTTTGCAGAGAATAGCACTCATAATTTTCGCATATTTTGCGTTATATATAACAGGAGATTGAAATAATGGACAGACAAATTATTGAAATTTCAAATAATGGTTTTTTCTTATCATTATATCGGGGATTTCTTGTTATAGAAAATGAGAAGAAACAAAAACAAGAGATACCTTTAGATAATATTTTATCTTTAATATTGTCGGCAGATAATACCGTTATATCTAAAAATATAGTCAATGCCGTTATTGAACAGGGTGGAAATATTATATTTTGCGACAAAAAATATTTGCCGTCAACGATAGCCGTGCCATATACGGGACATTGGTTAACGTCACATCGAATAAAGCAGCAAATAGATTGTTCCAGACCATTGCAAAAAAATTTATGGAAGAGTATTGTTCAGCATAAAATATTAAATCAAGCCTCTGTTCTGGAATATTTTTTTCCTGATAACAAAAATATCGAAAGATTAAAAATTTTAGCCAAAGATACTCTAAGCGATGATGCCCGCAATCATGAAGGAATGGCCGCCGCCTTATATTTTAAATCATTGTTCGGCAAGAAATTTGTGCGCAACAGGTTGAATCCCGATATAAATATTTTGCTTAATTATGCTTATACCATATTAAGGGCTATGGTGGCCAGAGCCGTTTCCGGCAATGGTTTATTGCCTTATTTGGGGTTAAAGCATTGTGGAAAAACTAATTCGTTACCCCTGGTTGATGATTTGATTGAACCATTCAGAGCAATAGCCGATAAATTAGTTTTTGATGAAGTAAATAAAATTATCAATATTGATAATATTGAATTAAATGCAGAAATAAAAAGAAATTTAGCAAAGCTTATTGTTTTTCCGGCGATTACAGGTAAGGGGGCTGTTACTTTGAATGATGCGATATACGATTTTGTCGGCAGCTTAGTATCAAGTTTTGAAGATAAAAAAGTATTGCTTAAATATCCTCAATATGAATTGTCAGAATAAATTAGACATGAGGGCGTTGACTGTCTGATTAATCTCTGATACTTTCGGCTCCGGTGGCGGGATGTCGATCTGGAAGTTATAGTTGACCGTCTAGTTAATCTCTGATACTTTCGAAATTTGAAGACGCTGCGCTTGAAAGCTGTTATAGTTGACCGTCTAGTTAATCTCTGATACTTTATTTTTGAGGTGGTCTGACCGACGGCAACAGTTATAGTTGACCGTCTAGTTAATCTCTGATACTTTAAAGTTTCCTGTTCGCCAACGTTTGCCAATGTTATAGTTGACCGTCTAGTTAATCTCTGATACTTTCCATTTATTGGCAGAACCTTGCTGATTTGCGTTATAGTTGACCGTCTAGTTAATCTCTGATACTTTCCAGGGGATTTTGTTAGTTATCACGTATTCGTTATAGTTGACCGTCTAGTTAATCTCTGATACTTTGTGGAAAAAGATTGACCGACAACTTCCGGCGTTATAGTTGACCGTCTAGTTAATCTCTGATACTTTTTTTGGTTCTAAGTATGGTGGCGATCTTGTGTTATAGTTGACCGTCTAGTTAATCTCTGATACTTTCGGTTACTTTTAAGTAAATTGAGTTACTGCGTTATAGTTGACCGTCTAGTTAATCTCTGATACTTTTGTTAGGCGCTTTTGGTTATGCCTGCCCGTGTTATAGTTGACCGTCTAGTTAATCTCTGATACTTTAGGATTTACGCCTATTCCTGAAAATGCTTAGTTATAGTTGACCGTCTAGTTAATCTCTGATACTTTTCTAAGGTGTCAGTCCGCACAGTTACATCAGTTATAGTTGACCGTCTAGTTAATCTCTGATACTTTATTTGACAAGTCAAAATGTAAAGCGGCTATGTTATAGTTGACCGTCTAGTTAATCTCTGATACTTTCATTTTCAGGAATAGGCGTAAATCCTCCACGTTATAGTTGACCGTCTAGTTAATCTCTGATACTTTGATTGGACAAATCTCAGTTGGCAAAGAAGCGTTATAGTTGACCGTCTAGTTAATCTCTGATACTTTATCTAATAGCATAAGACCTTGAAACAAAACAATTTCAAGGCCTTGTTTTAGCTTTAAAAACACATTTTTTTATGCTTAAAACAACAGTAATTGACCATTTTTTTCGCGAATCTCTTCTTCATTTTCTTCAAAATTCTTGCCTAAATAATTTTCCGTCATCAGATATTGTTTATCCGTAATGTAGATGAATGACACTGATGAATTATCAGGAATAAATTTTGCAAGTTTTTTCGTGGTTGTTTGTCCGACAGACAAGCTTTTAACCGGCTTAATATATACCGAAAATTGTTTCATCACGAAACCGTTATCAAGTAATAAATTGCGAAATCTTGTCGCTTTGCGCATTTCGGTTTTGGTACGAACAGGAACGTCAAACATACAGATTATCCACATCATTGACCATCCTGTCAGAGTTTCAAGCCGCTGTCTTCGTGCCATTCCAGAGAACCTTATGTTTCTTTTTGATTTTGCCGAATGGCGTCAATTCAACTTTACGTGTTTTGTGATTTATTAGATAAGTTAATCCTTTATCTGAAATAGTATTTACAAACATATACTTAAGTTCTTTATTTTTGGGAGAAGTCATACGGGCATCGGTGATAAAATCAATTGCAATTTTTCCATCACTAAACTTCTTCACTTTTGCCAAACATCTTTCTTTGTCGGTATAGGTTTGCCATTCTTCAGGCGTATCAAGCTCTAAAATATCTCCTTGTTGGACAGACCAGATAATTTTTCCGCCTTCTTTTTTCCATTGAGGCTCAAAATCTGTCTGGTTTACATCAAAGCGTTTAATAACTTCCCAGCCGATTTTACCGTTTTTTTGGTAAAAATCTACGCAATGGTTGTTTTGAGCCTCATAAGCGACACCATGTTTGGGAATATTTATCATAGATGAGCTGTTGGAATAACATCTGAATTTATCGCCTTTCCATAAGCCTTTGTCTTGAATAATGCGGAACGCTTTTAACAAAATTCTTCCTTCGGTAATTTTGATTTCCTTTTTACCTTCGGCCATACCTTGCTCATTTTCAGCAATTAAAATTTGTTCCGCCGTATTCATATAGAGTTCAAAATCTTGTACTAACTTAGCCTGTTTAACTTTATGCTCTGCAATATCCTCGTGCCATTCATTTTTAATTGTTTCGGGAATAAGCAGTTTCGTTAAATCTTTGGCCGATTTTACCACTTGTAAAATTTTGCGAGAATAAACGGTGATTAAAGAATTTGGGTCATCAGGGTTTTGACACAAAACGGTTCTACCTGTTTCTTTATGGAATTGTCCGGCTTTGCTGTGATTAGGTTTGTGCGAAACTTTGACATCTTTTAGGCAGGAAATAACTTTTCGCCTGAAATCGGCTACAGATTTAACGGAAGTTAAGGGCAAAGGATAATGAATTTTGTTAATGTCATTTTCTTCTGCCATTTTTTGAATCAATCCACGGTTTGCACAAGCAACCGTTATGGCGTCCATGGCGTGATGTCGGTGGTCAATACGCGGTTTGGGTTGCCATTCTTTATTTTTTGCCTTATCAAAAAATTTCCATTTGCCATCAATATCAGGTTTGTTTATTCCCTCTGTAATTTCGCCGGTATCCAATTCCAGCCAGTAAGGAGAGCAATCGACATATCTTGGAATATCAAGTCCCATCAAATCATATTCCAGGCCATATAAATTCCAATGTTGGCGCAATTTGGCCGTTTGTCCGCCTTTGACCGCCAAAATACGAGTTTGCATAACTTCGTCACAATCAGAGCAATTGACAATGGCCCGCAAATATCGCTGTGCCATTTTTGCCACATAGCGGGTATCCGTCAGATAACGCGTGCTCTCTTCTTTATCGCCGCTTTCTTCATACTTTTCACGAGCATCAGCTTCAAATCGCCAGGATTTCTCAGGGGTGCGGGAACGGGCATTTTTTAAAATTTCTCTTATTTCTTCTTGTGTTTTTGTTTCTTCGAAATATTCATAGGCATATCGGTCGCTTTTGTTTAAATTGTCATTGCAATTGACTAAACAGAGGTTGTTATATGTATCTGTTCCGCCTTTGGCTTGGGGAATAATATGCTCAATTTCCATACCCGTAAACACAGAAGAAATGTTTTGTGTCGGATTGTACGCATCTTTCCAGCCTTGCTCTTTGGCTAATTTATATTTTAAAATATTTTTATTGTTTATGGCAATTTTATGTTCTTTTAGATAATTTTTAGCTTCTTCATTAAGTTTTTCATTTTGTTTTTGCCGGTTTTCAAATTCTTTTTTCTTCTTTGTTGACATACCGACATCACGACCAAGCTCAATATTGATGTCATAAGGCTTGCCATAAATTTTGATAATTTCGTTAACAACCTGGCGAATTTGATTGAGAATCATATGTACGGCAGGATTGGCGATTTTGCCCCATTTTATCTCATCAGGGTTAAGGCTTTTGTTGTTATTTATCATTAAGGGCGGAAGCGGAGCCGTATCTGTTTGTAAAATTTCTCCATAATAGGGAAGCTGAAAACATTTTCCCTGATTCTGGCGAGCGATTTCTTCCTCTGCCATAAATCGTTTATCCGTTTCCGCCAATTTGTCGGTAATTTCACGATGTGTTACTACATCTTCTTTTAATTTTTCGAGAATAATTTTGGTGGCGCTTATACCCAACATTCCCCGCCCTTTGGGCAGTTTGGTTAAAAGGTTGCCGATTTCTTTTTCGTCATCAATCTTCAGAATAGGTTTAAGATATTCGATTAACGCATCTTCGTTGTATAAACGAGCATTTTTATCCTTGGACATTTTAGGTTCGGCCAAAAATTCAATAAAAGATGAAAGCTCATTTTCGTTCATATTCTGCAAATGTTTGTTATTTGCAAATTCGGGACGAGAATATAAATAGGCCTTGATTACTCTGTCATCAACCAAAGAAATTTTGTGTTGGGCTGACAAATTGAGCAATTTTTTTATTGCCTGTTTACCTGCATTTTGCCCTTTCAGCAATAGTTTATTAACGATAGAATCTCTTTCTTCCAAGGTTAATTTTCTTTTGTTCATATCGTTTAAAATGCGGATGTTGTTGACTTCTTCATAAATACGACGCATTTCCGATAACGGGTGGGCTTTTAACAAACGGTCTTCTTCTCTGAAATAAATGCATTTACCTGTAGCGTAAGGCGCTGCCGGACGTTCATAAAATAAAATGTCGTAAATTTCTTTTTTTAGATTTTCTTTTTTCATTTGCGGATAAAATTCGGCTTGTTTATCCCAAATTTTATTAAACTCATCTTTAACCAGGTAGCGAGGGATTGCGTAATCTACAATATTTTTTTCAATAGCATATTTTTTCTGGCGAACGGTTTTATCGTTTCCTTTGCCGGAGATTATTTTATTATAAAAAAATTCGCCGATGGTTCTGGAATTTGTTTCTTTCAGGTGATGCTGCATCATATCATAAGAAGACTTTTTAGCTTTTGACTTTTCACCCTCTTCTAAGATTTCCTCTTCTGTTTCTTCACTGGCCGAGACAAAACCTGCCCCGCGATGTTTGGCTATATGCAAAATGGCTCGTCCGACATAATAAGGGCTTGCCAATTTTTCGTTTAGGGCATCTGTTCTGATTTTATAAGGAGATTTGCTTTTTAGTTTATCGGTTCCTTCAGGATTTTCATTCGGCCATAAGCCATTTTCAAAAAGCTTTTTAGCTAAGAGCTCCAACCGTTTTTTGGTTCTGACCAAATTCTTGCGGGCTGTTCTTTTAAGTCTTCTCTCCTCGGCGCCTTCTGAAATTTCAAAAATACGGACACCTGCATCAATAATATCTTTTGCATTATTTTCATTGTCAAGCTCAATGACTGCACTTCCTATTGAACCAACACCCAAATCAAGGCCTAGACGATATTTCATGGCTATCTCCCGTATATGCAAGCAACTTGATATAGGCTATAATATAACTATTGACATTTCAACAATAATATCGGCATAATATTAGGTGTTATGTGAATGACGTAATTTTTTTCAGAGATTAATTAGACGGTCAACACATATATAATAAGGCTGGAAATGCCGTAAGATGAGGGAGCAATTTGTTGCTCCCATTATTTTAATTTTAAATTAAATTAAAAACCTTACCGTCTATCAAATTTAGGAGACTGTAAAGGTTATGTTCTACCCGTAAATTTCGCCGTTAGGTTCAATAATTTTGCTTTTGCAAAGTATTTGTAACATTTTTTAGCTCACTGTTGCGGCGTTACAAACTAGCAAGTGCTTTTACCATAAAAAAAAGACCCGTTAGGGTCTGTTTTTATTATGGTGCTCCGAAGTTGACGAATTGTTGAACTCAGTCAGAGATAAAACCATTGATATAAATGGATGGAAATAATGAAAATTTAACGGAGGGCAGACAATGACATAATACAATGAAGATGCCTGATATAGAGGCTTTAAACGATTATAACACAAAAATAATTAAAGAAATAACGAAATTTTACGGAGAAAAATAATGGAAAACCAAAATACTAAAATCTTAAATGAAAGAGGAGAAAAAAAGATGTCTAATAAAACTCGGGATTGGTTAACTTGTTGGATTGAAACTGAAACAAATAAGGTTGATGGTTCAGCCAAAGAGAAAAAGAAAGAAAATATCTCTAAAACAGAAAATTTTATAAGAGATTGGATTGCAAGCGAGACAACTCCATCAGTTTCCAATTAAATTATTTTGAATAATATACTTTAATAAGTGCGATTTTTTTGCACAAATTAAGTAAGGAATCGCACTTGTTTTGTTATTTTAGTTTTTCTTAACTTTACCGATAGGGAAATTTTTGTTGACATTTTATCATTTAATGGTGTATATTTACCGATAGGGAAATTTTTTATTCAAAAGGTTTTCTTTATAGTGAAAATTTACCGATGAGGAAATTTATGAAAACAAAAGATTTGGCAGATATAATAAGAAAGAAACGCAAAGAGCAAAAACTTACCCAGCCACAGTTGGCTGGTTTATGCAATGTCGGTGTGCGGTTTATTGTTGATTTGGAATCGGGCAAAGAAACCTGTCAAATTGGCAAAGTATTATATGTTCTGGATATGCTGGGAATTAAATTAAAAATTGACGGAGAAAATCAATGAATTTGCTTGATGTCTATTTTCATAACAAAAAAATTGGAGTTTTAAAAGAGCATAATTCCAGATTGAGTTTCAAATATTTGGATGATGCTACAGAAGCGATTGCTCATCAGCTTCCGTTGCAAAAAGAAGCTTTTGGCGATAAAGAAACACGAAGTTTCTTTTCTAATTTATTGCCAGAAGGTGATGTGGTGAAGAAAATTGCTCAGATAAAACAAGTTTCGCTCAACAATCCATTTGCATTATTAAGAGAATTAGGCGGAGAATGTGCAGGGGCAGTTTCCCTTTATCCGCAAGATATGACACCGATTTTTGATGATACTTTGGAAGAAATATCCGAAGAAGAGTTGGCTACCCTTCTGAACAAGCTTTCTCAAACTCCATTATTAACGGGTGAAGGTATTCGTTTGTCGCTTGCTGGAGCACAAGAAAAACTAGCTTTAACAATTTTTCCTGATGATGATAAGTATTATAAGCCATCCGATAAGTATATTTCTACTTGGATTTTAAAGCCTGAGAATCGGAATTTTCCAGATTTAATCTATAATGAATATTTTTGTATGAGGTTAGCTGGTCTTATGGGATTAAATGTTGCTGAATGTAAAATTAAAAAGTTTGGCTCAGTAACGGCTTATATGACAAAGCGATTTGACAGACAGAATACTATTCAGCGAATCCAACAGGAAGATTTTTGCCAAGGTTTGGGGTTATCCAATAAAAAATATCAAAGGACTGAGGGAGGACCAAGTCTTAAGCAATGTTTTCAGTTTATCCATAATAATCTGGCAAACAAAGCAAAAGATGAATTGCATTTCTTAAAAAGCATTGTTTTTAACTTTTTAATTGGTAATTCGGATGCTCACGGAAAGAATTTTTCTTATTTGCATACCGCTAATGGGTATGTTCTTTCACCTTTGTATGACTTGGTGTCCACGCAAGTTTATCCGCAACTGGCCAAAGAAATGTCAATGTCTATCGGTGGTGAGTATGAACCTGACAGAATTTCTAAAACCAATTTTATGGTAATGGCGAAAGAACTTGGCGTTAAATCTCAACTCATTAATGACATTTTGGATAAATTGGCTGCAGAAATCATTGTGCAGGCAGAAAAACTCAAAGAAATGATGATGACTGAAGAAACTTATAATCCTGTTTATGATAGGATTATTGAGGTTATCAAAGCAAGAGTTGCTCAGTTATAATTCAGTTTTTTATGTAGGGTTGGTAAATTTCTATTTTAGAAAATGCCCAATATTGGGTATTTTCTAAAATGAGATTTTTGTAATTTAATGATTAGTATTAATGAGGGATTAAAATATGATAGGGAAATCTGACGATACAGGAGAACTTTTTAATGTAAGAAAAATTGTAAAAAATAAGATAAGATGTAAAAAATGTGGTGATATTATAGAAAGTGTATCTGTAAATGATTTCAAATTTTGTAAGTGTGGAGCAGTAGCCGTTGATGGTGGATTTGATTACTTGCGTAGATGTGGCAATTTAGAAGATATTGAAGAATTAAGTGAAGTGGAGCGTGGATAATATGAAGGTAATATTTGAATTTGATACAGAGAGTGAAAATTTTAATTCTATTGAATTGGAACGCCATAAACAGGCTGATGATATGGCGAAAGCGTTAGGCGAAATATTGAAAAAAGCACGTGGTTGGGATAAGTATGATGAGCGGTCTGCTATTCCTACTGATGAAATCAGAAAAGAATTAAATGAAATAATTTGCCAATATGTTGATATTGAAAAAATTGGGTATTAGGTGATGTCTTTCGGAATCATCTGATTATTTTGGGATGTTGTTTTTTGCGGAGAAAAACTAGTCTAATCTCCGCATATTTTGCGTAGATTATAGCTCTATACAACAACCTACAAAATTTTACCGATAGGGAATTTTTTTATTCAAAAAAATTTTTTGTGATTAAAATTTACCGATAAGGAAATTTATAAAAGCCTTATTCTATTTTAGATTTTTACCAATATTAGGTGTTTTCTAAAATGATAATGGAATGATAAAATAAAGTATTTGTTGACTTATCTTAAGATGTTAACTATATTAATAATAAATCTATGCAAAATTTTAGCAAAGAATGGCGATTATATGTTAATAAGTTTCAAGTTTAGTAATTATAAAAGCTTTAAAGATGAGGCTGAATTTTCAATGGAACCATTAACCAATAATGGTTCCATTAGCAATGCTATTGAAACTGGCTATAAAAAAGCACCTTGTGTTTATAGAACATCAGCAATTTTTGGAGCTAATGCTTCTGGTAAGTCTAATTTTATTGAAGCAATGCTTTTTTTTAGAATGCTAGTTATTAGGACTTATAGAAATTCAACCACATCTAAATTTAATATACCCATATATAAATTAGCGACAAATAAAGAAAATACTACTTTTGAAGTAGAATTTTTAAAAAATGGTTATGTGTATAAATATTTTGTTGAATTAAATAACGATTCTATCGTTAAAGAAGAAGCATATTATAATGAAACCTCTGGCGAGGGGAGAGAAAAATGCCTGTTTAGAAGAACAGGCAAAGATTTTAATAGTCCTTATGGTATTGATAAGAATCTTGCAATGCAAACAATTAATACAAGATTATTAATTGGTGATTTGATTAATAATAAAAATTATCAGGATAAATTTGTATCAGCTATTTATAATTGGTTTGCAGAAGATTTATTAACTTTGTTTAATATTTCTATTATGGCATATACTGCCAATATTGATGAAACTAATATAAATAGAGTTTCTAAATTTTTAAATAAAGCAGATATTGATATTGTCAATTTTGTTATCAAAGATGGTAAAACCTATGCTATTCAGAAAGATGAAAATAATAATGATGTTCTTTTTGATTTCAGTAAGGAAACATCGTTAGGAACCAAAACTCTTATTGCTATATCAAGATTCGTTGATGATGCTTTGACAAATGGAAAAGTTTTGTTTGTTGATGAATTAGACACAGCTTTACATCCTCATCTGGTTAGACATCTGGTGAGTTTGTTTAACTCCGCTGAATTAAATCCCAATGGAGCACAGCTTATCTTTACTTCTCACGCTCACTATTTGATGGATGGAGAGCATCTGACCAGAGACCAAATTTGGTTTGTATCCAAGGAAAATGGTTATTCCAGCGATTTGTATTCTTTGAGTGATTTCAAACAAATCAAAAGAAAAAAAGGTGCTTTTTATAATGAATATATGTATGGCATCTTTGGGGCTATTCCCAATATCAATGGAGACTAAACGATGGCAAGGACTCAACAAAATAAACAATTACGCCCCTTGCATCTGTTTATTTGTGAGGACAGTAAATCTTCAAAATACTATATGCGGGGATTAGGGAGAGCCAAAGGTATTAATATTAAAGCCGAAGAAGCAGACGGGACAAGCCCTGCAAATGTTTTAAGAAGTGCAAAAGAAAAGCAGAAGCTATTTAAAGACAAAGGAACCGTACAAATTTATTGTCTTTTTGATAAAGATGATTGTGATGATGAAAAGTTTAAGAAAGCTATTCAGCAATGTAGAAAAGCAGGTTTTGTAGATGCTGTTTCGGTTCCTTGTTATGAATATTGGCTTTTATTGCATTTGAAGAAAACCAATCAACCTTTTAAGGATGCTCAAGAGTGCTGTGAAACATTTAGAGCCGAATACAATAGAAAATTTCAAACTCAGTATACAGTTAAGCAATTGAAGGCCAAAACAGATATTTTTAATGATTTAAAAGATAATTTGGATTCTGCAATTGCTAATGCTGACAATTTAGAATTAGAAGAGAATAATTGCCCTTACACTAATATGCATAGCATTATTGGAAAACTACTTAAATATAAAATAAGAAATTAACTAGTGATAGTAATTGCAGTTATTTTATTTTTGCTCTTGTTCCTCTGTAATTCTATCAAAAATTTCATCATTTAGTTTTTGAATTGATAAAAAGTTTATCGTAAAATACATAATTGAAAACAGCAAAAGCACACAAGCAAAAATAGAGCTCTCAATCTTTATATAAAAGGACTTATGCCTAAAATCTATAACCTCAATATATGAATAGGTTATATAAATTAATGTAGAAGTAGCAAAGTAACTAATAAAAATATTGCGGATATTTGCAATATTTTTCCTTATTTCTTTAATATATTCTCTATTCCTTATGCCAGATAAATTAAAAGTAACAATAAGTCCTAAACCGATGGAAAACATAATACCAGAAACATTATATAATGTTGAAATTAACCCTTCTTTTAAGGGGGTATCTAACATATAGCCAAATCCGCCAGTAATAAGGATTAATAAAAAAAATCTAATTAAATGTTTCATTCTTTTAGCTCATTTAAGAATCTAATCATCTCTTGATTGAGTTGAGGTTCAACGAGTTCTCCTGTTTCTGTTGTTTCTATATTTACATTTTTAGTTTTTAGTACATCTTTTCCCTTTATTTGGTTCCCATTTTTATCTTTAAATGAAATATTGTCAATATCACTGATGGGTTTTAAGTATGCTCCATAGAGGCGTTGATACTCTTCTTCACTCATTTTTCTTGGTTTAGTAAGTTTTAGAATTAATTCTGCCGAAATAATTTGGGATAAATCCACATCATTTAAGTTTTGAGTATCTTTGAATAAACTTTTTACAATTTCAAATAAATTTTTATCAATATGAATAGATTTATTTTCTGTTTTGTTCTTTTTAAATGTATCTGTAAAAGGATTCTTTACTGTAATGCGTTTCAAATCGCTCAACTTATTTTCAGGTGATGAAATAATTATAGGAGTTAGTTCAAAATCTTCTGATGATAATAAAAAGTTTACATAAGTTTGTAATCTAGTTATGGTTTTATTTGTGGGTAAATTAGTGATTAAGTGCTTATCATCCATACAAAAATAATAATGTCCACGATAAACAGCTGCGTAATTGTTGTGTTTTGTATTGACTAATTCGTCAATAGTAAAGCTTTTGTTTTTGAATAGCTCATTTGTAATGTGAGCAACATCTCCACCAGGAGTAATTCGCAACATAGTGCCAAATAAAATAGTTTTTTCTTTACTGGCATTATAATATGAAATTAAATCTTCTTCTTTTTTAGGGTCTTGTTGACTTAATCTCATTCTTCTATCATTAACAACAGTATTTTCTAATTTTTCTTTTAATTTTTCAACATAATCACTTTTGTTGCTTGATAATTTGGAACATTTAATACTAAACGCTCTCAATGTTACAGACTTGTTGTTTTTTTCTTCCATAAGCTCCTCCGCTGACAAAAATTATATAATTAAAATATATAAAAGTCTATTTAGATTATGAGATAACCACTATGAATTTATTTTTTACTGAAAAATTAAAGGAGCTGTAATTGGTTGTGCTTGCTCCTTATTGTTTTCAAAAACTGGTTAAATAAAAATTATTAAATCCAACTATACCCTATTTTTACATTTACAAAAGTGTAAAATCTAAATCATTTTGCTTGACAATTTTACAGGTGTAAAATATATTCTTAAATATAGATTTTACATATTTAGGATTGAATGATGATTTTTAATTACATAAGGGTTTCAACAATTGAACAAAATACCGAACGACAGTTAAGGGATGTTGTTTGCGATAGAGTATATGAGGAAAAAATTAGTGGTAAGGATACTAATCGTCCTCAATTGCAGGCGATGCTGTCAAATATTCGTTCAGGAGATATTATCAATATTCACGAAATGAGCCGTTTGGCGAGAAATACTCGGGATTTATTAAATCTTGTTGAAGAGATTACCTCAAAAGGGGCAACAATCATCTTCCATAAAGAAAATATCACATTTAACGGCAATGAAAAACAAGACCCTTACCAAAAAATGATGATGACTATGCTTGGTGCCGTAGCAGAGCTGGAACGCTCTATTTTGTTGGAACGTCAGCGTGAAGGTATTGCTCTTGCTAAACTGCACAACAAGTACAAAGGCGGTAAGAATAAACTAACCACCGAGCAGGTGGCAGAATTAAACACACTCCGCAAACAAGGAATGCCTATTGCTCGCATTGCCAAGCAATTTAAAATAACTCGCCCAACTGTGTATAGTTATTTAAGAAATGAAGAAAAGTAAAATGCTAAAAGAAGATTTGAAATCTCTACGAGAACAAGAAAATGCTGAAATTGTACAGCATTTAGAAGCAATTTCTGAAATTATTGCCACCAAATGCAAAAGATGTGATTCCGTCCTTGGCTGTTTGGGGTGCGTATTTAGCCAAGGAGAGATGAAAGGCGATATTGAACACGCTCGTAAATTAATCAAGAAAATTATCTAATTAATTGGTATTCTTGTCCTGTTTCAGTAATTTCTTTACTTCTTTATCAAAGTCAGATTCTATTTGTTGGGTCTTATTAAATACGTCATATTCTTTTTCTGCCTTAATTTTGGCTTGTTTTTGCGAAATCTTCCCTTTATTGCCATCGGGAAGAATGTCATACCTGCGGAATGATAAAAACTCATTAACACTTTTAGCAAACTCTTGCATCGTAAAAGTATTTTCACGTTCAATTAAGTCTTCAATATAATCAAAGTATCCTGAAACTGTCCTTTCTAAACGCTTAATTTCTTTCTCTGGCAAATAATTTTTGGCAACAGATACGTCTGATTTTAAAATTCTGCCTTCAGGTGAATGCTTCCAAGTTGTAAGCCCCATATGTTCTTTAGTATGGTCTGCCTTCGTATAAATGATTTCTGCCGCTGTTTGCCCCGTAATGGCATAATGGAACTTGTTTTGCACAGTGGCATAAAAATCTTGTGTTATTTGCGAATCCTTATCGTAATCAATAGAACATTCAGCAAAAATATCTGTAATTTGTTGATAGATACGACGTTCGGACGCTCTGATTGAGCGAACTCTCTCCAATAATTCACGAAAATAGTCTTTTCCAAAAGCATCTTTTCCTTGTTTCAACCGTTCATCATCCAAAACAAAACCTTTTTGGATGTATTCTTTAAGAACTTTTGTCGCCCAGATTCTGAAATGTGTCGCTTGAATTGAATTAACCCGATAACCTACGGAAATAATAGCATCAAGATTGTAAAAATTGGTTTCAGAAGTTTGTGTTTTGTTAGCTATTGCACCGTGTTGAGTGGTTGTTTCCATTTTGGAAATAACCACTTGTTCTTCAAGTTCTCCTTCTTCAAAAATATTTTTCAAATGCTTACTGATAGCTGGTGTCTGGACACCAAATAATTCCGCCATAGATTTTTGCGTGAGCCATATTGTTTCATCTTTGATAACAGCATTGACTTTCACGTCTTTATCAGGAGCCTTATATATTAAAAAATTGAACTTATTTGTCATCTTACGCCACTCCTTCTAAATCTATAAATCCATCCATTTTTACATCACTTAAAACTTTGGGGCATAATAATAGATTCTGTTTAAGATTCAGTGAATCTTTTAATTGTTTTTCAAGTCTTCATAAGCTGTTGAGCTCATTATACCAAAGTGTTTGGTAGTCCCTCAGCAAAGTTTTTTTGTTTGTGTAATGAAAATAATGTTTTTCCTGTTCATTGCTTATGATAATAGCTTAGTATTGCTAAGCTATTTAAAATCATCTATCCGACAGCGTATAGTTACTTGAAAAATGCAAACAGGAAGAGAGAGGCTTTATAGCCTCTCTCTTCCTGTTTGTCTAACCTTTAGGAGGGTAATCGTCGTTACCATAACTATTCTTCTCACGGATTTGATTATTATCAGCACGGTGAATTGAATGTTCTAAACCCTGATTAATAGCGATATTCCTTGCTGCATCTGCAGCTTCTTTTTGTGTCGCAAAGCCAGCATTGGAAGCTCTTTTAGCTCCATCTTGCTTATTATACCAAGTTCCAGTTTCTTTATCTTTCATAGTATGAATCTGATTTACCATTATATTATCTTTCAAAATATCGGAGAAATTTAAGACATAGAGCAAGGTAAGGTACAAATAAGCACCTTACCTTTTATCTTATTTCTCGTCAGGAACTAAAAAGCAAAACGCTCTTTTGCCACATTGAGATGCATATAGAATATTACCATCTTTAAGATGAATGTATGCTCTACATACCCAATGGTATCCTGACGGAGTATAACGCTTTTCAGCCATTATTTTTCTCCGTTAAAGTTACGTTTCACTTTTTTCTTGATTTTTCAAATAACCTGTGTATAAATCATAAATGTCGCTTTGTGAAATAACTTCGGTTGTTTTACGAATCCGAGGCAAGAAAGTGAAACACCATTTTCTTGCCTCAAATTTTATCAATTTCTCTGTTCATCTTCAGTATTTTCCTTACAAAGAGTGTAAACTCCTTTTTTGCCTTCAACGCTTTTGATTTTAGGATTCCGCTCACGAGACATATTATAAACTTTCCCCATAATTTGTCTTTTACTTCTTATTTCTGTATCTTCGTCCTTATATTTCCGATAGTAGGCTACGGTTAACTCATCAAGGCTTAAATCTCTTTGAGCTAATTCAAACAAATCAAGGATTCTGGTTGCCATCATATCAATATTAATACCCTCCTTAACTTTATCTGGAAGGTCATCAACATTTGTAAGGTCAAATAAATCCATTATAAGCGACTCCTAAAAAATTTATCTGCTTATTTTATATAAGAAAAATTCGTTTAAATCAAGTATTGATTCTGCAAACAATGATTTTTTTATTGCGAATCTTGGTAATGTTTGCAATTTATCTTTTTCTTCTCTTTGCAATGTTGTCATTTTCTCCGCACATTTTCTTCATCTTATCTAAACTCCAGCTTTGGTAAGCTCTTAACAATTTTCATTGTTTCAATGCTGACGGTTATGAGTGATAAAATTAAATCAAGTATATAGCGAGGGTTGTTGTGTTCATCGCACCAATCATTCGGGTCATTTTTAATTTGGCTGTCTTTATCAATCTTAACTTGGTATCTATCCATAACCCACTCTATTGCCGAGCGACCATTTACAACATAATCATATGCTTCTAAAGGTATGTTCTCAATGCGGATATATGAATTATAGATAAGTGTTGTCTTATCATCAACTTTGCCATTTTTAGCAAATTTCATCTTTTCTACACGGAATTTGCCACTTTCTGCACCAATAATTTTGGCATCAGGATAAGCAGCAACAGTTTCGTAATTTAGATGAAGTTCGGCTAATGCACGACCTGCTTTGCTAAATGCCCAAAAATCAGCAGGAACTTCAACAAGTGGTATTCTTGGCAACATTTTCTTCAAATCAGCAGCAAATTGCTCACGATAATCAGAACTGTGCAATAAACCATAGACATAGTAGAATATGTCTTCTTTTTGCACTTTGAAGCCGTATCTTTCACGACATTGTTCTAAAATAAAGTCAGTTATGCCATCACGCCGTGTATAGTTTTCTTTACCTTGGTCAAACAACGTGCCAATATTCCCCTCGTTTTTATCGTAATAGTAAAGAGGGAAACATTGTCCCCCTGGAACAAAACTTAAATCTGGTAGTTCGTCTGCAATTAGCACAGATATACCATTTCTTACATCTGATGAAATACAAATACATATGTTCTTACAATTACTATTTGGATAAATCTTAGGTTGTTGATATGTTCTAGCATTCATACTTTTATCAAAATATAAAAATTGCTTACAAAATGGTCTATAAAGCGAGCATTTGATATTATCAACATTAAATTTATGAAGTATATTCTTTTTCAAATCTTCTTTTAGATTATCATTCCAACTTATTTTTGTTCTATCTGTATCAATAAAATCATTGATATTTTTACTATTATTATCTAAAGAACAATAAAGTTGGCACTGATTATTATAAAAATTAATAGTATTGGATATGTTATTCTTTACATTGTTATACGAAAAATTATAACACCAGACATCTCTTCCTGTTGCAACACCTAAAGAATAAGTTGTAAAGAAAGAGTTGCCATTTGTGTATTTTTTTTCAGGTTCAATAGAAATGAAAGAACTAAACAAATCACTTCGTTGATTTAGCCAATCATTATTTTCATTAGGTTTTAAGATTTTCCAATCTATTTTAGAATTTGAAATGTCCTTAAAAGAGTTCAAAATACCAAGTTTTTCAGAGCGTTTGAGATAATCTCCAATATCGTGGTAATAAATAGTTGCTTTTTCTTGGTGATGTTTAGGATTTTTAACTAAAATTGTAATTGCGACACCTGTCATAATATCAAATACATTTTGCCCTTCTCTTTTGGCATTATCCCCTGATTTTCCTTTAATTCCACCTCTCAAATTAAATACATATATTGAATCATATTCATCTTCCAAACACTTACGAAAACCTTCAAAACTATTGTTCTCCAACCAAATGCCATTGGTTATAAAAGCGATAATACCACCATCTTTATCAATTATACGGTCAGAAGACCATCTAAACGCTTTGATGTATGTGTCATATATTTTATTCTTATTAGTGGCATTTGTGTACTTGGCATAAGTATTGGCAACCCTACCATCTAATTTGGTATATTTTTGGTTTTGAGCATTATCATTGGCTGATTTTTGTCCTACGGAATAAGGAGGGTTGCCGATGATAATGCGGACGGGGGCTTTCTTTTGTTCCATAACTCTTTCAGAGTTTTGTGGTAACATATCAGTAAAGAGGTCGCCAGCATTATCGGTTTCGCCAAGTTGGAAAGTGTCAGTCAGGCAGATGCCATTAAAAGATTTGTAGCCATTTTCAAGACCTACAGCATCGTGATAAGCATTCTCAATATTGATTGAAGCGATATAATAAGCCAAAAGCACAATTTCGTTGGCGTGCAGTTCTTTGGCATATTTGCGAGGGAGTGCTTCTTTATCAATCAAACCTTGCTGAATCATACGAGTGATAAATGTTCCCGTTCCTGTAAATGGGTCAAGAATATGGATATTTTCATCAGATAGGTTGCGATTAAATTCCTTTTTCAGCACTTTTGTGACTGATTGGTTAATGAAATCAACAACTTCAACAGGAGTATAAACGATACCAAGTTGTTCTACGGTCTTCGGAAATGCTGTTTTGAAGAACTTATCATACAGTTCAACAATAACTTTTTGCTTACCTGCCGCGTTGTCAATGCCCTGCACACGCTCTTTGACTGATTCATAGAACTTGCCCAATATTTCAGCATCTTTATCAAATGCTTGTTTTTCAAGTAGGTCTATCATTCTTTGCAAAGATTTGGAAACAGGGTTGTTCGCAACAAATGAATAGTTTTCAAACAATGCTTCAAACACAGGTTGAGTTATTAAATGTTGGGCTAACATCTGAACCACGGAATCTTCCGAAATTGATGGGTTAATGTTCTTTCTGACACCTTTTAGGAACTTATCAAACTCTTTGCGGTGCTTTTCATCGGTGACAATCAGATGGTTAATCCGTTCAATATACCGTTCGGCAATGTGAGCCACATCATTTGCCCATTGAACCCAGTATTGACGATTACCTACTTTCTTAACCATTTTGGCAAACATTGCATCTTGCAATTTTTCCAAATATGGCAGGCTCAACTGTTTGGGAGCATCTTCTCCATTGTTTGCAGGTTTTGTTCCGTCATCAAGACCAATAACCCGAACTCGGTTGCCTTTTTTCTTGTTTAGGTCAATTTGGTTAATCTCGGCATCAAAACGGTCATCGTGTGAACGTAAAGCATTAAGAACCGACCAGACAACCTTATATCTCTCATTATCATCTAATGCTTGTTCAGGTTCTATATCGGCAGGAACAACAATCGGAATGATGATATAACCGTATTTTTTATCGGTGGTTTTAGATTTACGCATTACACGACCAACTGATTGAACCACATCAACCTGACTGTTTTTAGCTGACAAGAACATCACGGCATCAAGAGAAGGAACATCAACACCTTCGGACAAACACTTAACATTGCATAAAATATGGCAATCCTGACTGTCTTGTGATACATTTTTGAGCCAAGATAATTTTTCGGCTCGTTCGCTCGCCCCCATTGAACCATCAATATGGTCTGCTGAAACACCAACCAGCTTGGCTCTTTCTTCTTGGGTTAAGGAATCATAGTAAGTGTCTTTATGTTCATTGAACATATTGGATATTTTCTTTGAAATCTTTATGCTTTGGCAAAAAGCAACGGCTGTGTGCATTGCTTTTTTATCATCATTAAAGGATTCATCTGTATCCAAAACCCTTTTAGACAAGGCATTGATGCAGCCTATCAACTTGCTGGCATCATCCGTATCAATTTCGTTATTTTTATCCTTGATGACATTTTGCAGGGCAACGGGGATTTGGTCTTCACGAATAGTCAGTATTAAGACCTTATAATCAGATAATAAATCTTTCTTAACAGCTTCGCCAAAACCAATACGATAGATTTCTTCTCCATAAATATTAGTGTCATCCATAGAGCATAAAACGGCATTTCCTTCTTGGGCTTTTTGTTTGCTGGCATCGGTATATAATCTTGGTGTTGCTGTCATATACAAGCGTTTCTTGGCGACTACAATTTCATTATCGTGAATCTTTGTAAAAGCGGCTTCAGCTTTGTCGCTTAAAATAACACCCGTGGTGCGGTGAGCTTCATCACAAACCACCAAATCAAACACAAAAGCTCCCTTTTCTTGGGCATTTATCTTTTTTTGTGCTGCCGAAATTACATCTATAGATTGATATGTTGAAAACACAACAATCATACCGCTGTTATTTTTTTGTGCCAATTTTGCTGCATATAACTGTCGTCTGATACTTTCTACATCGGTTGATGCTGGCAATGCTAAATCTACAACACTGCCATTACCATCGTCATCTTGAGTAATTTTGCTGTCAGAACAAATACAAATCGGATGAATCGGTTTGTCAGATTGACTCATCCACTCTCTTAATGTTTGTCCTAACAGAGCAATGGATGGGACTAAAAATAATACCAAACCATTGTTATTGGTTTCATTTTCGGCAATCTTTAAGGATGTAAAAGTTTTACCTGTTCCGCAAGCCATAATCAGCTTACCTCTGTCAGAGGTTTCAAAATACTTATGTGTTTTTTCTACGGCTAATTTTTGATGCTCTCTTAGCGGGTACTTGACTTTTAATGCTTTGCCATCACCATTGATTAACTTTTCCCAATCAATCGGAGCATTATCCAAATCTGATAAGCTAATACGCAAAACAGGTGGATTTTGATTTCTGATGGTTCGCTCTGCTTCACTGTTCCAATTATTTGTGGTTGAAATCCATAATCTGTATTCAAATCGTTGGGTTTCCATTTTATCATTGCAAAATTCTTTGCTTGAAGTAGCTAAAAAACTATCTACACCATCTTTGTTGATGCGGGATTTTTCATCATAACATTTACATTGAATTGCCCAATAATCACCTTCAACTGTTTGGGCGACCAAATCAATTCCCGTATCTTTTCCGCTAAAATCATTACGGAAGGGAAACTCATCCCATAGCCATATTTCTTTAAACTTTCCCTCATATTCAGGAGCAATCTGCAAATATGACTTCATTAATCTTTCAAATTTTGCACCTTTATCCCGTTCAGAAAAAGCTTCTTTTCTAAACTTAGTCAGAACATCTCTGAATGATAAAATTGGTGCAGACATTTGGCTCTCCGTAATCAGTTGATTATGGAGAGCCTATTTTTTGCTATAATAATATAAAAATCCGCAAACCCTTAATTATTAAGTTTCCTCTGGAATTATTGGGCTTTTTGATTGTTTTTTAAGATATTCGGTGTTAGTCATTTCATATATATAAAATAATCAACTCTCTATTTCGTATAGTATTCTTTGATAAATACTCATAAATATCAAAGGGCTATATTATGAAGACATACGGTTATATCAGGGTTTCCACAGACAGACAAACACTTGAAAATCAGCATTTTGAGATTGCAACATATGCTGATAAGCATAAAATTAAAATTGATGAGTGGATTGAAGAAAAAATCTCATCCAGAAAAGCTTTAGATAAAAGAAAGCTCGGAAAATTGTTGGCATCTTTACAAGAAGGAGATATTTTAATTGCAACAGAAATATCCCGCCTTGGACGTAATATGATGGAAGTAATGGGAATATTGCAAAATTGCTTAGAAAAAGGCTGCCAAGTTATTACTTTGAAAGAAAATTATCATCTTGGGGCAGACATCCAATCAAAGGTATTAGCATTTGCATTTTCATTAGCAAGTGAAATTGAACGTCAATTAATTTCGCAACGCATTTCTGAAACAATGAAAAGACTTAAAAATGAAGGTAAACATCTGGGACGTCCATATGGTTTTACTTACAGAAAACTTAAAAGAAAGCACAACAAGATTGTAGAGCTTCTTAACAAAGGTGTTAGCAAAGCTGAAATTGCCCGTCTGATGGGATGTACTTGGACTACGTTGCATAGATATATAAAAGAACAGATATATTGTTGATTTGACATCCGCATTTACCAGCGATATGATTTAATTGAGATTGATAAGGTTTGGCATAATTTTTATCAGTCTGTTTCAAACTAAAAACCAGAGCGTTGGTTCTGGTCTGGTTTGAGGTTGAAAATTTAGGACAGTAGATTATATCCCGTTCCGCCTTTTGCTCCAAGGTCTCGTATCATTTGTTCAAAATCGGCGTTTTCGCTTAGCATTGCAAAATCTAACACTTGCCAATTCGTGAAAGTAGATTCTGCATTAACATCAGCTCCATAGTGGGTTAAAAGTGATGCAATATAAAAATCGGCAAAATAGCAGGCAATCATCAAAGGGCTAATGGTATAAATACCATCAATATTTGGATTTGCCCCGTTTCTGAGTAAGCATTCAACAACAAATTTCTGATGAGATAGAACCGCCAAATAAAGAGCTGTTTCTCCAAAAATGTTGCTATGATTGATTTCAGTTCCTAATTTTACCAATTTATCTATCATATAGCATTTATGCTTCTTTTCTATATGTGGATTGCAAATAATTGCCATAATTAAAGTATATGAAAATTGATATTTTCTTCGTGCGGAACGCTTGGTTAAACAGAAGATAGTTTTTATATTGATTTATCAATTAGTTATGCAATCAAAAATTCTTATGTGAAGAAAATGTGAATATTTGACTATTATTGATTATATCTAGCTTCAGAAGTATTATGTGGGGAGAACACTTTTCTCTTTTCAATTTCTTTCCAAAGAAATGTTTCATCAAAGTCTTTTCTTTTTACTTTTTTATAAAATCGTAGCAATTGATAATGGTATGAATTGAAATTTATATAATTTGCTAAACTATCCAATTTCGCAAAAAAATCCTCTTCTTTCCCATCATTAGACATTATTTTATGAACTTTCTTAAAATAATACTCATTTGATGTTGATAACGTTTCTTCACATAATAACTCATTAAATAACCTTTCTTTATAATTCATATTGAGAAAATTATTATTTTTGCTTGCTAAAATACTTATTATTCTACGAATTACTCTATCTTCTCTAAATATTTTATCCTCATCTTTATTTTTAAAATACATTGAAACAGCGTTGTTAAAGTCTTCTCTGTTTTTTCCATCATCCAGCAATGATAAAATCTCAAATGCCTGATATATTTGAAAATCCACTTTATTAAAAAATCTAACTTTACTACAATTTATATTTAATCCTAATTTATGCAAATATTTAGATGCTTCAAATAGTATGTATTCCGCTGTTTTTTTATCTGGTGCAAAAATAGTCATATCATCAGCGAACCGCATATAATCACATTGATATTTTTTACATAAATTTTTTATCTCACCATCGTATTCTCTTAAATAAAAATTAGCGAGAATACGAGAACAATCTCCTGTTTCCTCTTGGGGCAGGCCCACACTTTTAGGTGCATATCCTTCAAAGGGTTTATTCCAATATTTTAAAAAATACATCAATAAATCAATTATTTTATTTTGCTCTCCAGATTGACATTTAAGCCTTAATTTATTTTCTAAAATATCAAATTTTATATTATCATAAAAATTTGCTATATCAAAAACAGCAATTACATAATCATCTACCCCATAACGGGAACTAAATTCAAGAGATTTAGCATAGCTCAATTTAGAAAACTCTTTCCAATTCTTTATCCATTGACTTAAAGAAAGAGATGATACTGAAATATATTCATACCACTCACAACAATCTATCAATTCATCCTTTTCCAAATCTTCTATACTTTTAATAGGATTACTTATTTGCCACCCACCAAAAGTCCCCTCTATTCTCTCTGCATCATTACATAAAAAAGCCTGTAAGCTATTGATACAGTAAAAATATAAACAGTAATCTCTCAATAAAAATGTTGGAACAATTCTTGAAACGTAATTACTTTTATTTGATATAATATATTCACGTGGTAAAGATGGTTGATATGTTTGATTTTGAATATCTTTATATAACTGTTTTAGAACCTCTTCTTTTTTTTCATTAACATCAAACGGAACAAGAGTGTTCTTTTTTATATGATTATAAAAGCTTCTTAATGAATCAATAAATTCCTTTTCAGACATTGTCTTTATCCATAACAAAAATTTAATTACCACATTATATTTTTTAGTTTTATAAAAACACAGCTAGTATTTGCATCTTTTATTCACTCCATATAAAAGATATTTTAAGATATTAATTCTATAATGAAAAAGATTTAGATAATCATCAACAGATTATATTGACATTTATAAATTTTGATGTTATATATTTTAGTAGATAGGATGACTATAAAATACATTAAGCGTTTTCACGCAGGAGTTTCTCTGGTTGTATTTGCTGTCATCCTTTATCGTTTTAAAATCCCGAGATTTTTCCCTTTTAAATATTTCTCATTGAAAGAATCTATCTTTCTTAATTCTTTCAGCAATTTAGGAGCATTCAAATCTCCAATCATACGGTATATTAAATTATGCGCTTTCTCTGGTCTATTTTCATCTGCAACAACGAGTAATGAACCATAGTGAAATATTTTGTTGCGGTACATCCTAATTCGGTTTAATTTATTAAAAATTCTTGATAATACACTAATATCTTTACAACCATCAAAAATCTCTTGCAATACCTGCGGATGCTTTTTCCATACAACATCACTGTATGCTGGCAAAAATAAATACACCCAAAACCCTAAATTTAATTCGGATATGATGTGATTTTTATCGGTAGGATTCTTTTTAGTATCCTTAATATGAGCAAGGGCATTTTTCATATTATCTTGATTTCTGCCGATAATATACTCATCTTTGAAAATCCAGTCATCACCCAAATATTTAGAAAATACCTTGTCTATCTTATTACGCAAAATAATTTCAAAATATGATAATGAGGAATAAAAAGATTCCGCCAATTCACAATTAAACAGATGACAAGCAATGGCATTTTCTTTACCGATGCCTTTATATTTAGCCAATCGCTTTTCTGATAATAAATCTGTTATTTCATCCATTTTATCGAGTCCCTTTATAAATTTAGTGTATTATAACTATCTCTATTTAAAATAAAATGAATCTTCCTGAAATATTCAAAAATACATAATTATTCATATTTTTCGTCAGATTTTTGATGGCGTTGGACTGAATAAGCAATATCGTGTTTATTCATTGAGAGCGACTTGCCTTACCAAATTAATGGATGCCAATTATCCCCTGCCATTAATACAACAAATTTCAGGGCATAGTTCCATTCAAACTCTATCAATTTATTATAGGACAAATCCCAAAAATATCCAAAATGCTCTGGAAACTTTGAATTTATAGCTTTTATCGTTTTGCCAAATTAGCATTTAACACAACAGATTCAACAATTTTTCTGGCTAATTCTGTTGCATTCCAGCCAGAACTGTTAAAGTTATACGTGGATTTTATGCCTTTTGGGGCATCTAAAAAAGTGATAAGAGCATAATCTTGTCCTTGATAACTGAAATGTCCCAAAAATGTTGTAACAACATCATCAGGATTGTCTAATTTGTAATCTGTTGCCGTTAGGCCGTAGATAGAAATACCTTCAATGTTTATTTTCTTAGCCGTTCCCTGAGTAACATTTTCTCTTAATTCTTCTAAATCTTTTTTATTGGCTGTTTTGATGAAAGTGGCATAATCTTGAACAAATTGTGAAGTTGTTGCTAATCTATCTTTTTTCAAAAGCTTCATAACATTGTTGGGGGTATAAGAATAATCCTTATTATAATCAAAATTTTCTAAAATACTGATGGATGCGGAATTTAGAACTTCATTGTTTTTTAGATTCACCAAAATAAAGGCACCACCAGCGGCATTAAATTTTTCAACTTCCTCCGCCAACACACTATAATTTCTTTTACAAATGGCCGCATCTGTATTGCAGGTTTCGGCGAATGACTTATTGTTGGCGATGTTATGATGAGAACATCCCATTAGAAACAAAGCAACTATCAAGAAAACTACTTTTTTCATATTATTTCCCCTTTTCCGTTAAAACGTTCTGCAATGTTTGATGAGCAACCTGACACCAATGAGTGTAAATGTAAGGAAGAGTATTACGAGTTTCCTCGCCTAACAACTCTTTTTTTACCTCATCATAAAATTCTTTACGAACGATAAGTTTGTTTCCAAAGCCCATTCCGATGCGTCGCCATTTTTCAAAAAATTCTTCATCAAGCCCTCCAGTCCACGGATAAATTTTTGTTATCGGAGAAAAAATAGTTTGGACTTCATCTACAATTTCATTATTCAAAAGTTCAATGAAATATTGTTTAATTTCATTATCTTCAACAACAAAAAAACGGGCTGTTTTTGCAAATCCCATTCCTCCTGGAACCGTAGCCGCAACAAACATTATATCATTTGGATTAATCTGTTTGAGAGTCTGCAAATTCAGTTTTTGAAACAAAAATCCGTGCTCATCTATTTGTTCTGGATAACTTTCTTCAAAAGAAAATTCACGAGGGTCTTCCACCATTTTTCTTGCTGTAAAAGACAATTCTCGTTTGCACCCACATAAATACAAATCAATATTGGGAAAATCATTTCTTAAATTTATATCTATATGACAACCCAACCATTCATCAGAATAAAAAAGAGATTGTCCGAAATTAATTTTCATCGGATATGTTTTAAATAGATTTATCTCAACAGTTAAGTCAAATTTATGATTTAAGAAATCGCTATTATACACTTTCAAATATTTTGAAACAAAATATTCTTTTGAAACAAGCGGCTTCTCCCCGTTATCATCAACCACAGAAGTTTCTTCATCGTTTATCCTAATCGTTCCGCTATCTATATGAAATTGAATATAGTCGTCTATATAATAATAATCTTTACGAACAGATTCGGCTTTGTCAAAATTTATTCCAAATCTTATTCCAAGTAGGCTCAAGCGAATACTATTAAGACTAAAATCAACGCGAATCATTTCTCTTAACGAGAAGAACCATTCAAAAAAGAAACGAAAATAGTAGTTTTTACTGAAAAACAAGACTATTTCGCTGTTCAGATAATTCTTATAACCGAGAGAATAAAAGTTTATTAGACTTTTCAATAAGTGTATGCAAATACCGTGGTTATCATCAAATCTTTTTATAATCATTGATTTTCACTCACTTTACTAACGATAGGCATTCATTTTTCTTATCAGAGGCTTTTATTTGATAACAATAACTTCTCTGATTTTTTAATCTGGCCAGACAATAGTTCTTATCATCACCATTTTTTATTTGATAACAGTATGAAACCTGTCCTTTTTCCACAGCTAGGCAGTTATTTTTCAAATCATTATCTTTAATCTGCCAACAATTCGCTTTTGCTATTGCAGGAAGCAAAGCGATACAGGTGGCTATCATCAAAACCTTTTTCATTAGCTCTTCTCCTTATATCAAATCAATCCTTCTGCCGCCCAGAGAATCGTTTGAATTACTGGTGGTTGCACTGGAAACAGAAGCACTGACGGCATTTTCATTTGCCCAGTCCCGTAAATCCTTAAAATCTTCCTGTCGCATTTTGGCCATCGGTATCATTCTCTTAATAACTGTTTCAAAATCCTGCATTGATAAGTCTGCCCCATCTTCTCCATTGGTTTTGCGGGCATAGGCCTCCATTAAGGCATCCTTGACCCAAGCTTCAATTTCCGCACCAGCCAATCTGATATTGGCTCCATAGTTGTCTTCACCAGATATTTGAGCCAATTTATCCAAATCAAAGTTTGCAAGGTTTCTGCCTGATTTGCCGATATGGATTTCTAAAATTTTCTTTCTCTCTTCAAAATCTGGCAAATCCACAAAGAAAATCTCGTCAAATCGTCCTTTGCGGAGCAATTCTGGCGGCAGATTCCTGATATTATTAGCTGTGGCAAAGGTAAAAACGGGAGAAGTTTTATCCTGCATCCAAGTCAGAATGTTGCCGAATACCCTTGAAGATGTTCCGCCATCACTTCCGCCGCCCGATAAACCTTTCTCTATCTCATCAATCCAAAGTACGCACGGAGCAATGGCCTCGGCAGTTTTTAAGGCTTGTCTGATATTCGCTTCCGAATCACCAACATATTTGCCGAATATCTTTCCCATATCCAATTTTAACAACGGCATACTCCACGCACTGGCAATGCATTTGGCTGTTAATGACTTACCGCAACCAGGAATACCAACCAGCAAAACACCTTTGGGCGGGTTTAAGCCAAAGGCTTTGGCATCTTCCGAAAAGGTTTTACCTCTCAATTCCAACCATCTCTTTAAGACAGTCAAACCTCCGACATCTTCCAAAGATAGTTTATTTTCTACATATTCCAGAATCCCACTTTTGCGGATAATCTGCTTCTTTTCATTAACAATGCTTTTGATGTCATTAATATCAAGCTTATGGTCTTCCACCAAAGCTCTTGCCAAGCAATTCTCTATTTCGGCATAAGTTAAACCCAAAGAAGCACTGGTTAAGGCGGACAAGGTTTCAGTGGATGTATCAACAGAAACCTCTTTCATTCCTTTGTATTGGTTAATGAATTTAGAAATTTGCTCGCTCACCTCTTGTCTGTTGGGCAAAGGATAGTCCAGAACAGTGATTTCTGAATTGATACTACCGTCTATTTCCGATTTAGAGGACACTAAAATACAGTTACACCGATAACCATTAGTTCGGATATTTAAGGCAAATTCCTTTAATCTCCGTTGAGGAACTGGACCTGCTCCAGAGGATATAAAGGGTACAATGTCATAAAATACAAAAATTGTCGGCTTCTCGGTCTTTGCAATGCTTTCACAGGTATCAATTGCGGTTAAAAGAGTATCTGCTCTACCATCAACTTGTTTATTGTCAGATTTCAATCCCGATGCAATGCTCCAAGTAATTAAATCGTGTCCTAATATTTTGGCAACCAGTTTTAAATCCATCGTTAAACGGTCTTCCTCGGTTGATTTAATTAAAATCAACGGATATCTGGCTTTTAAGTAATTTTGTAATTCATCAACAAACTTCATTTATTTTCTCCGATTGTTTGTATAAACCTGTTATTTGGACGTTATTGCCGTTAATAACTATTTCGGTATTCAGCCAAGGTTTCAATTCCTCTTTCTTTATCCGATTGCCATTGACAACCAACTTTTTACCGTAAAAAGGATGAGGAAGATTTTTATTATACCTACCCAATAATGTGGCATCAATTTGGGTTAAAAGTTGTTTTTTAATCGTATCTGCTTTTATTTCGTTCCAAGTAAAGCCCGAAAACAGCAACACATCTAAATCCTTACGAATAAGTTTAAGTAGTAAGCTAACCTGTTTAACCTGCAACAAAGGTTCGCCGCCTGTTAAGGTAATTCCCCGAATATTTGGGGTCTTATTGATTTCGTCAGCTAATTGTGCAATATCCATATCAAAACCGCCCGTTTGATTATGTGTTGGCTGATTAAAACAGCCGTCACAATGAAATGGGCAACCTTGTGTCCAAATAACAAAACGGTTATCTGGGCCATTGACCTTGGAACATTCCATTATCTGATGAAGGTGGATAGTTTTGGTCATAGTTCCAACCTTCTTTTCGGGAGATATTTTTTGAGTAAATCAACAATTTCAGAGTAATTTTGCTGTTCTGCTAATGATAGGGCTGTTTTTCCGTCAATATTTTTGATGTTAATATCAACTCCATTTTCAAGCAATAGCTGAACGATTTCTTTATTTTTACTAGATACTGCTACCAATAATGCCGTATATCCATCTTCATTTTGAAGGTTGGCATTTGCTCCTTGTTTTAGCAACAATTCCACAATTTTTTTATTTCCATTTTCTTTAATATTATCAATGCTGCCACTAATAGCCATAATCAAGGCCGTATCCTCATCATAACTTTGCAAATCAATGTCAGCCCCATATTCCAAAAGTAGTTTTATCGCTTCTAGATTTCCCTTTTTACAAGCATACATTAATGGGGTTTTCTGCATAAAACCCTGCCTATTAACATCAGCTCCGCTATCTAGTAACAGCTTTACTATATCTGTGTATCCTTTTTCGCTAGCAACAATTAAAGCCGAGTTTCCTAGTAGGTGTCCTTTTTCTGTTTCTGCTCCATTGTCTAACAACAATTTTACAATATTGGTATGACCTTCCAAACAAGCCCAGTATAACAGCGTTGTAGAGCGGCCGCTCGTAGCATTTACATCAACGCCGTTTTTTAAGAATGTTTTAACAGCTGATATATCCCCATTTTTAACGGCTACAGTTAAATCTTGATTATTTTCAATTATAGAATTCATAATTCCAGCCTTCTTCTTTTCTGGTTATCGTTATCAAGCTCTAATTTTCTTTTAGATGCAGAATTAATCACATTTCGTTTTCGTCTTGTCGTCGGTGAAGTTGGCACAATGGGAATCTCTATAGAAATTTCAGAAACGTCATTATCTGGTGTTTCTGAGATACCCTCATCCATAGAAAAATTTGTACTTTTCTTTGCTTCCTGTCTTTCATCATATTTTTTTGCCGCCAATGGAATGAATATTATCGCAATTACGCAAAGTATGGTTTCAAAAATATGATTTTCTTTTGACTCATTTGGATTATATTTTTCTAAAATACTTATCATTCCATCACAGGCGTATCCCCGTGTCCCATCATCAAGATTATCAAGAGGTGTTTTGCCTTGATTGTTTCTGATGTCCCGATTTGCTCCGTTTTGAAGCAAATATTTAACCATTTTTTCTCCATCTGATGAACAACTGCCATTGGAAGCATATTCTAAAACGCTATCTCCGTTATAGTCTTGTGCATTTACATTGGCACCTGATTTTATAAGCATTTCTGCCATAGAAAAATTACGTCTATATACAGCCCCCATCAGAGCCGTTTTTCCATCAACACCTTTTCCATTAACATTAGCACCGTGTTTCAGTAAGATTTCAACTACTTTGACATTGTTGCTCTCGGCCGCACATATTAGTGGAGGCACCATGGGATTTACTTTTATATAAGAAGAATAGTTTTGTCCGCTTTCATAACTCTCATTGATGTTTAGACCTTTTGCTATCTCTTTTTCTACCTCTTCAGGAGTGGCTTTTAATATACGACTAGACCACCACGAACAATCACGTATATAACAATACCCATTTGGGATATTGGAAAAAAGAACTAAAAAAATAACAAAGGCGATTTTAATAATGTTTTTCAAGATGCTATATTTCTCCGCAATGTCTATCTTCTTACCTATCCCAAATCATAAATTTTCAACATACTATCATCATCTGGTTCATAATATTCTTCTGTCCATTCAGTGTTCAGTTCAACATCAGCAGAAGAAAGCATATTTTCTAAAGCTTCGGTAATTGATTGGCAGGATTGTCCTTTAACGCCGCTTACACTCTCAATAACACGTCCGTTTTGCAACTTAACAAGCAGACTTTTTTCATACACCGTTCCAAACTTTATTTCAAAACCATCGGAATTCTCAGCTAACAAGCAACTGTGCCCATTCTGCTCCATCTGCCTTATAACTTGTTGAGCGGCACATTTAACATACTGCTTTTGAAATTCTTTACCCATTCGTCTGGCAATGCGTTCTTCAGACAATGACATATTGTGTTTTTCTACACTTAACTCATAATGATTGCCAAAATCTTCCATAAAATAGTTAAACCCATTGCTCTCTGCAACAATGGCTGGCCTCTCTTCAGATGCTATTCCTAATGATTTAGCATATCCAGAATCATAAGAATAGACGACACTATACTTATATTTCAGTCCTAGATTACTAAACGCTTGGGCTATTAATTTTCTATCTGTGTATTGGAATTTAAAACTCGTGCAATGTGACATTATTTTTCACTGATTAATATTGGTTCTGTACTAATTTATTATATTTCTATTTTTCGTCCCTGCCGTTTTTTTACAGAATTCTTGGACTTTCTTACAGAATTACGACTTTGTGATGATGCAGAGCGAGTATTATTCAAAACTAAATTTTCCAAATTTGCGTTATTTATCCTATTTTGATTTTTATTGTCTTCGTCATCAGACGCTTGATAATTTGCCGATACATCCCTTTTTAAGAAAATTACCCAACCTATTTGAGCAATTAGCCATATCCATAAACATATACCACCATTGTTCTCTATTGTTTCACTCAAGACAAAAACAGAGAAAATAAATATTATAAATGGAATCCCGCCCCATTTAGCACACCAAATCGCCAACTCAATATTCTCGCGGAGTTCCTTTTGTACATCGCAACCACACCACGGACAAGTTTCAGCCGTATTTGAAATTTTTCTTTTACAACAAGGACAAGATATTAACATTATATTTTCCTTTTTTTGAATAATTTAAAGAACAGTAAATTATACGCAGGTTCCTGTCTGACGTTCTCTTACTCTAATTCCAACGAAAACCAAGTATTTCAACAGATTAGGTATATAATATTCTTTTTTTCTTGCGTTTTTTATTTAACTGAGTATGTTAAAAATAAAAGTTCATTATTTTTCAACATATTAGCTTATGATTTCACTCTAATTCCAATAAATAAAAGAAAAAGGATTAGAGATGATATATGCGTATGTAAGAGTTAGTTCTCAAATACAAAATGAAGCTAACCAACACTATGAAATTGAACAATTTGCTGAAAAAAATAATATTCATATTGACGAATGGATTGAGGAAACCATTTCATCAGGTAAAGATTTGAAAAAAAGAAAATTCAATTCTCTTCTAAAAAAATTAAATAAAGACGATATTTTAATTACCACAGAACTTTCTAGAATTGGGCGTAAAAGTTTTGAAATAATGGGAATTTTATATGAATGCTTAAACAAAGGCTGTCAGGTTTGGACAACCAAAGAAAAATACAAACTTGGTGATGATTTAAATTCTCAAATATTAGCTTTTGCTTTTTCCATTAGTGCTAGCATAGAGAAATCATTAATTTCCGCAAGAACCAAAGAAACGCTTGCCAGATTAAAAAATTCTGGTGTCAAATTGGGCAGGCCGCAAGGAAGTAAAAATAAAAATTTAAAATTAGCGGGTAAAGAAAAAGAAATTAGAGAGTTGCTTGCCCAAGGTGTATCTAAAACGAAAATTTCTAAAATATATGGAGTTAGCCGTATCAGCTTGTATCATTTCATAAAAAATTACATCAACATTAAAGAGACGTAAATATTATGATTTGAAATGGAGAAATAAAAAACCAGAGTTGATACTCTGGTTTTATTATAGGATTATTGCTGAGCCAAATCCATCAAAAGTTCTTTTGCCGTGGAATTTTGGGTAATATCAGCAATATCAAAGGCATCAAATTCATATTCAGCACAAACATCTCCAATGAATGCTCCGTAATAATGAAGGAGAGCTATATTGTATAATTGATTATTAAAAGTGGCTACCATCAATGGTGTAATTCCCATATCATCAGGAATATTTGGAGATGCCCCTTTTTCCAAAAGGTATTCAATCATTTTTCTGTTGTTTCTTTTGACCGCCATCATCAGTGCTGTTTCGCCATTCGCATTAACTACATCAATACCTTCACCCATTTCTAACATTCTGTCTACCACAACAGTTTTCTCAAAAAAGGGAATGTTTGGATTCACCACCAAAGCCATCAAATGGGTATAATCATCAATATGCTTAAATTTCATCGTGCTTCGGTCTATTATTTTGAGTAAGTCCGTGTAATCGGCGGAAACTAAAAAATGTATTAAAAATGACTCTACATCAAACAAAGGCTCAAATTGCTTTAGATTGTCATACTCTGGAATTTCTTGCAAATGTTTAAGCACTTCGGCCAACTTCCTTTCATCCTTCATATGATATGGTAGGGGTTTAGATGAATTTAATATTAAATCTATTTGTTCAATCAGTTCTTCAAAAACTATATCATCTCGCATTTTTAATCCTTTAACGCCATATTATATAAGGTTTTTGATAATTCTTTCTGCCAATGGGGAAGTTGCTTTTTTCTATTTAAATTAACCAACAAAGCCCAACTTGACGAAATACTTGGCTTTTTATTCTGCCATACCAGAGAACCTAAATAATTACTACATTTATTCAAATAACGGGAACTAAAATCTCTTCGGCTCTTTATGTGGTGATTTTCCAGCAATTCATCGGCGATGTTCAAAAACATCTCTAAATATTGATTTTTCTTATTATTGTTCATCAAATCTCCTTATTTGTGATAATAATATTTATCAGTTTTGAGCAGATAATTGTGAATTAAACAAATCTGAACAGATATAAGTAGGAGCTTCAATTCTATACTTACTGATGAATTTGTCCTTATTGGTAGGAAATGGGGATGTATAGTTATGCCAACCATCAATATTGTAAATCTTTTTAATTTTATAGGATGCTTTGAAATACAAGGATTTGAACATTTTAATGATGTAGCCGATGAATAGTGCCAATTCCTCAACATTATACTGATATATGGTAATATGAATATGATTTATACCATTGGATTGTTTTTCTATAATCCCTTGAAATGGAACTTGTATGTGTTTTAAATTTCTCCATTTGGAACCGTATCTCCAATGATAGTAATGAGATAAAATTGATTTAAAATCTGTTTCTAATTTTACAGCATCTACAAAATTATTTGGATTTATGGTAAACGCAAATAATCCGTTTGGGGTATTGGGTGTCAGTTGTTTATCCGAATTCATATCTATCCAGAGAGATTTTAATTGTTTGATGGTGTTGGGAGTTTCTTGTGTTATTCTATTTTTAAATATTTTTTCACTCATTTCGTCCTCTATAATAATCAAATTTTAAGTATGGTGAGATTTATGGCTAGTTTTTAGCCATTTAGTTATTGTGATAAATTGTGGTATAAATAATTGAGAAAGTAGTTATTAAACATTCTTTCTCATTCTAATACTCGTCTTATGCTCTTCTTACGCTTGTCTAACTATCAGCAACAACAGGGGAATTTCTGTACTCCTGTCAAACCTTATGCCGATAAAAGGTTTGAGTTATCGGTATCTGTTGCTGATGTTGAAATAATATCACATCAGCTTTGGGAGATGCAAAATTATTCTGATAAATTTATTTATCAAAAAGACCCGAAAATTTGTTTTTTTGATGATGCTGTGTAATGTGCTGATTTTATTTAATAAAAAAAGTTCGCAGAAATTTGACTTTTGAAAAAGTTTAATGTAATATCTACTTTGTTCAATGAGGTGGTTTTATCCTCTATTCCTAAAATACATATCCATATTTATATTCAGAATTGCAAATATAGTTTCAACTCGTATAGGGGATAACTATGATTTGCACAAATTACCAAGATAAAAATCCTAAAAAAATGATTGAAATTGGAGAAGATATTTTCCAATTACTGATGTTCTTATTAGAACTTGAAATGCAGAAGAATTAGGAGCTATGGATATGAAAGCGGTTATTTTAGCTCGGGTTTCAACCGAGATGCAGGAAGATGGGTTCTCATTGGATGCTCAATTGGACAGGTTGAGAAACTATTGCTCACTTAAAGATTTGGAGATTGCAAAGGAATTTACCTTTGTTGAGAGCTCCTTTCACGGCAAACGGACTAAGTTTTACGAGGCGGTTAATTATATTAAGCGGCAAAGTAAGCTGACGGCTCTTGTTGTTGATACGGTTGACAGGCTGCAAAGAACTTTTAACGAGTTTCCGATGCTTTTGGAACTTGTTAAAAAAGAAAAATTGGCTCTTCATTTCTTTAAAGAAGGCTTGGTAATTGATAAGAACTTCAAAAGTTCTGACCTTGCGATGTGGCAGATGCAAATTTTGTCAGCCAATATGTTTGTCAATTCAACTCGTGATAATGTTAAGCGTTCTGAGGAGCGAATGCTCAATGAGGGGCTCCTCCCTGGGCCTGCACCGATTGGTTACTTAAATACCAAGGATGAGAATGGCAAGAAGACCATCATCATTGACCCAGACCGTGGACATTTCATCAAGAAATTATTTGAAGAGTATTCCACTGGGTTATTTTCAATGGATGAATTGGTCAAGAAATCCAAAAATTGGGGGTTAAGAAACCGTAAGAGTGGTAATCCAATTACCAAAGCACAATTTGCGGATATTTTGCAAAATCCGTTTTATTATGGCGTGATGTATTACAACAAAAGCTATTTTCCGCATATTTATGAAAAACTCATTTCCAAGGAGTTATTTGATAAATGCACCGAAGTGCGGACAGGAAAGTTCAAACGAACATCCAAGCATACCAAAGAGCCCTATATCTTTAGTGGCTTGGTTCGTTGCAAACATTGTGGTTGTTTGCTTTCGCCTTATACAAAGAAGGGACAATATGTTTATTTGCGGCATACAGCCCTCAAAGATTGCGAACATTGCAATAATGTTAGTGAGAAAATTCTGCTGAAAGAAGTAGAAAAAGCCCTTGCATCAATCAGCTTTGATGATGAGTTGAAACTCACTCTGGCGGATGCATTAAAAAAACGCTATGAAGCCACACACGGCAACAATCATTATCAATTGGAAAAGAATCGGAATCAGTTGGCTGATGTTGAAGAAAATCAGAAGAAACTTTTGGATTTGCTGATTGCTGGAACGGTTTCTGCCGAAGTATATCGCAGTAAAAATGCCGAGTATGAAACAGTTAAAATTGAGCTTCAGGCGAAAATTGAACAATTGCAGACACCTGATAACTCCGTTGAACGGGCGATTGATAAGGTGTTGAATTTCAGCCAAAATTCTTTTGCGATTTTTAAAAGTTCGCAAATTGAAGAAAAACGGCGTATTTTAAATATTGTTTTTGCGAACTTTTTGATGGATGGAAAAAATCCTGAAATATCAATGCATAAAAACTTCAAGCTCCTATCAAAAATAGGAGCTTGTGAAGATTGGTGCCCTGGAGAAGACTCGAACTTCCACTACCTGAGGTAACATGCACCTGAAGCATGCGCGTCTACCAATTCCGCCACCAGGGCTTAACAACGGATATCCTTTTAACGCACTTCAAAATAAATTGCAAGCATTTATTTTAAAAATTTTCAAGATATCCATAAGAATTTAAAAGGAGATAGGTTCCCAAGCAAAGGCGATAGACGACAAACGGCAGAAACGTTGATTTCTTTAGCCACCACATGATGATGTAAATAGCCAGAATGGAGAAGATGAACGAATAAGTTATGCCGTCCATGGCGTAAATGATTTCCTGAAAATTGCCGGCGGTGTAAAGTTCCCAGCCGACGAGCATTCCGGCGGCGGCAATGGTCGGAATTGACAGCAACATGGCAAACTTGGCGGCTTCGCGGCGTTCCATTCCCAGAAAGCGTCCCATGGTAATGGTTATGCCTGAGCGGCTGGTGCCGGGAATAAGCGCCAGGCACTGAGCCAGACCGATGAGCAGAGCGTCGAGGGCGGTCAGATGTTTTATCTGGCGGATGGTCATGCCGAGTTTGTCGGCAATAAACAGAACAATGCCGAATCCCAGAATCGTCCAGCCGATGATACGGCTG
>ENA-OPES01000059-OPES01000059.1-human-gut-metagenome-genome-assembly--contig:-NODE-59-length-16574-cov-3.370422_pt1 | contig 16574 bp, 9 predicted proteins | sample MGYA00241305_ERZ501544 | MGnify/ENA primary metagenome ERZ501544 (study PRJEB25962, sample SAMEA2042430) | human gut metagenome | biome: human gut; feature: human-associated habitat; material: faeces...
CTGAGCCGGTGCTTCCATGCCAGAGCCGCGACACCAGGCGCTATCTCTCGCTTATGCTGTGCCAGAATATAGTGTCAAACCGCATGTGGGGACGGCTCTTCCGCCGCAGTCTGTATACCGACCATGGCATAACCCTTGTGCCGGGAGTAGACTATAGCGAGGATTATTCTATAATGACGAGGCTGATGTTCTACGCCAAGCGGTCGTTTATCAACGATGTTGTTTATTATTACAGCGACGAAAACACGGCTTCTTATACACATACACGTTCGGAACGGCATCTGCGTTCATATCTGAAGGCAAACCGCATAGTGCTTGATTTCTTTACAGAGAACGACTCTCGCCGCGTGTATGCCGTGCCTTTGCAGCTGGGCATGATCAATGCCTTGCGTTGTGTGCGCACTGACGGATATAGCTTTGACGAGGCTTACGGCCTTCTGCCTTATCGTCCGTCAGGACCGCTGTTCAAGATGCTTGCCGCAATGTTCCGTGGGCGTTGCCCTTTCAGTATAGCCAATTTCGCATATCTCACGGCGCGAAAGATATGCAGCCGTTTCTTTTAGTCTTAGACACAAATCGGTTATTAAACAGCACATTATTTTATATATTTTGTGCATTCATACTTTCATCCGTATTTTAGTCTGCTTTTCTTGACATAGCCGCAATCAAACGATAATCCATTCAATAAAAAGCAAAAATCCCGACCGAATCCTAATGGCCGATTTGGGTTTGTCGTCTTTATCGCTTTTTCCTGTTCTTGACAAACTCGATAGCTTCATTCAGAATCTCGGCATGCGCCAGTCGCATTATCGCAAGATAAAGAACGGCGGCAAGGATAAAGCGGCAGATTAGCAGCAGCCATAGGTTGGATATTGGAGCTGTAAGTGGCCATACCGCAGCCATGACCGCAGCCGCTGAAATCATGAACGGGCATATATCGCGCATTATCTCTGTAGTCCGTATGCCTGTAAGCTTGTTTAAGAAATACTGCCATATGCCGATAAACACAATGTTTCCGGCTGTATATGCCCATACCATTGCCTGCATGTCGAATTTGGCGAATGCCACGACGATGGCTATCTGTATGACAATCTGCACCACGGTGCACCACAGGTATATGTCGCTGCGTCCGCGGCTTATCATAAGGTTCTGATACAGAGTGTAAAGCGGCATGAATGCTCCGCCATAGAATGCGGAGCAGTGGCACGCTGCTTAGCCACTGCTCGTGGATGGTCAGCAGGATAAACTCTTCGGCCACCATGGCAAGACCGAACATGGCTGGGAAGGAAAGCATGGCCGTGAGGCGCATCATCTTGCGGAACACGCGGCGTTCACGCTCGTTGTCGCCCGTAACCTGTGCCATTACCGGCTGTGCCACCTGCGCCATCGTTCCGCTGAGAAACGAATAGGCCATGGTGTTCCATTTGTTGGCCTGCGTAAAGCTTCCCACAGCCTTTATGGGGTAGAGGCGTCCGAAGATGAACACAAGGATGTTGCTGTTGAGCGTGTTGATAATTGACGTCAGCAAAATCTTCATGCTGAAGTTAAGCATCTTCTTTATTGGCCGCAGGTCTATGTGGAGCGTAGGATGCCATGGCGTGTAAAAATAGCGCCCTATGTTGATTATGGTGATATATATAATCTGTTGCCATGCCAGGCTCCAGTAAGACTGTCCGTTTATTGCAAGCACCACTCCCACTATGCCTGATGTCACCAGTGCCGCAAATCCTGTCACGGTGTTCTCCTTTACCATGAGGTTCTTGAACATGTATGCTCCGTGGGCAATGCCGAACGACGATATAACAAAACTTAGAAAGACGAAGCGCGACAGCTCGGTCAGTGCTGGCTGATGGAAAAACAGCGATATGAGCGGGGCGCAGAAGAACAGAATGGTGTAGATGCTGATGCTTACGATAACGTTGAACCAGAACACCGCATTATAGTCGCGGCTTTCAGGATGCTTCATGTTTGTCAGTGCCTGAGTGAATCCGCTGCTCTGCAGGTTGCCGGCTATTGCGGTGAATATGGTCAGCACGCCTACCATTCCGTAATCAGACGGCGTAAGCAGCCGGCCAAGGAATATGCCGAATATCAGGTTTAAAATCTGCGTGGAGCCATTGTTCATCAGCCCCCATATCAGCCCTTTGGCTGTTTTCTCTTTTAATGTTTCCATTCTATAGGTTCTTGATTCCGTGAGCCGACAGTCCGGCAGCTTCTCCGGCCGTGTATGCCGCCAGAACAAAGACTTTCGTCCTTGCAGCGTTCTCAATGTTCTTTTTCCTTCCACCTGTCAATGTCTTCAGCTGCCGTTCAGAAACTCCGACGTCCGTCTTGTTTCTGAACAGCCTTTTCATTGCCTGGCAGAATATTATGTATTTATTGCAGTCTTTCATTTCAAACAGCTTAATCTTTTGCCTTCAATATAGGCAAAGCCATTTTCCACTTAATGCAAAGATAGTGCAAACTGCTCGAAAAGCAAAATAAATGCAGATGAAATGTTGTTATTTCGCAAGCCCGGATACGGCATTGCAGCTGTGGTATAGCTTGCGTTCAAATCAGAGTCAGATTGCTGCCGTTATGTGCGTTTTGCTTACATATTGGATTTTAATAACGCTTCTAAACTGCGTTATTTCAAAAATAAAATCTTTTGTCTGTAAATATTGCCTGAAAACGCGTGCAAGCATAACTTCCTGATTGCTAGGGTCTTTAATCGTATGTGTGTCAAAGTGTGCAGTTTTTCCCGTCCTTTTCAGGCTTAAAACATATGTTTTTTCACCAAAATATGTATTATTTTAAGCCTTCAAAAGCCGTGTTTTAAGTCGTTAAAGGTATTGTTTCAGCATGTAAAACGTGCCATTTTGATGGGCATAGTAAATAATTTTTTATTTTTAAAGCCTGTTCCGTTAATTTTGTTTTCTATTTTGCCTGAAAATCATGACAAAACTTAAATGACATAATGTGCGCTTTTCTGCCTGCAAAGTTACAAATGGATGCCCGATAACTTTTAACATGTTTATTATTGTTACGTGATTTTCAGTGTCATAAAGATGTTACGTTCAGCTTTAAATGTAAATATTTTTCGGACTTATGCCAGCCTTCTTTCTCGCCGCATTATCAGGCGTCTTCGCTTCTGATTTTTTTACATAGATATACTTTATATTTATGCCGCTGCATGATGTGTTTTTGTTCCCTTATTAAGCATCTCTATCATCAGGCCCATTCAGCAGCTCTTGATATTAATCAAGGCTTTACACCTATTTATATATATAGGGCGTTAATTTTTTTAGCGTTTTGATAATTTTTCCGTATCATTTTACTGCTTTTCTGCCTGGTGCTTTTTATTGTTAAAATGACAATATTGACTTTTGTTTTTTATTGACCTGTCATGTGTTTGAAAATAAAAGAATAATGTCCGTTTTACACTTAAATTTGCAGAAATATGAGCAGCAATAATTATTGCCATTATATAACGGGGCGTATAAGGCGCAAAGTTTTCACATCGAAAAATGCCTGATAGTTTTACTTTGCATAATGTTATTATATAATCTTTTTAGTTATCACGAAGGTATGCAATAGCCTAAAAAAGGAAAAAACAAAGAAAAAACGACTAAGTCATTTCTATAAAAGAACAATTTATGCATAAAAATTGCATCTTTATAGTTAATATTTATTAAATAGGTCTTTTGGTCTGAATATTTATCATAAACAAATATTTTTATGCATTTTTTCTAATAAAAAAGTTAGCGCGTTACAAAATTATTACTAACTTTGTCCAAGTTAAAACAGTAAAATTGCATTAATAATGAAAAAATTTTTATTATCAATTGTTTTTGCGCTAGGAATATTGTGTTCTGCAAATGCGCAGTTACCGTCTGTAACACTTAAAGACATTAATGGTAAGACAGTGAGAACAGACACGTTGTCAAACAATGGCAAACCTTTCATCATTGATTTCTTTGCCACATGGTGCAAGCCTTGCAACCGTGAGCTGACTGCCATCAGCGAAGTTTATGAAGAGTGGCAGGAAGAGACCGGCGTAAAGGTGATAGCCGTTTCTATTGACCAGGCACAGAACATCAACAAGGTAAAACCTCTTGTTGACAGTCATGAGTGGCCGTATGAAGTACTGCTTGACCCGAACAGCGATTTCAAGCGCGCACTTGGAATTCAGATGATTCCTTACACACTGATCGTTGACGGAAAGGGTAATATTGTTTATAAACACAACGGATACACAGAAGGAGCTGAACAGGAACTCATTGAGAAAGTGAGAGAGCTCGTAAACAAATAATGTCACATAGTGCTGACTATAGAATAATTGACACTTATGCACAAGTATAATAAAATTTTCTGTCTCTTGCTTATGCCTGCTTTGTCTTTGACAGCAATGGCACAAGAGACAGAAGAAAAAAAGATAACCGTCAGCGGAAGTATCCAGAGCGACATCCTTATTCCGCAAGACGATGAAGCAATTGGCACCGAAAAAGTTAATGAGTGGGCTTTGACCAACACATTCGCTGATGTGAATGTAATGAGCGAGCATATCGATGCCGGAGCACGTTTCGAATTTCTGAAACATCCTCTACCCGGATTCGAAAAAGACTACAAGGGATGGGGAGTTCCTTATTTCTATCTGAAAACACACTTTAAAAATTGGGACCTTACGTTAGGTAACTTCTACGAGCAGTTCGGTTCGGGCTTTATCCTCCGTACATACGAGGAGCGCACATTGGGTATCGACAACTCTCTGCTTGGAGGACGCCTGACAATAAAGCCGCTGCCCGGAGTTTCGATAAAGGCTCTTAGCGGTAAGCAGCGCAGATATTGGTCACACAACGACTCATGGGTGTCTGGTGCAGACGTTGAACTCGGTCTCGACCAGTGGTTCAAGGGCCTGAGCAACAGCGGAACATATCTTACACTCGGTGCTTCATGGGTAAACAAGTACGAGAAAGAAGAAGACGTCATGGTTGATGCTACGCACAAGCTTAACCTGCCTACAACGGTAAACGCTTTTGACGTGCGTGCAAATTTACAGAAGGGAAACTTCAGCCTTCTCGCAGAATATGCGTGGAAGACACAAGACCCGACGTTCGACAACGGATATATATATCGTAAAGGAAACGTGGCAATGTTGTCAGCTTCTTATTCAAAGAGAGGCTTGAGCGTATTGCTCCAGGCAAAGCGCAGCGACAACATGTCGTTCCGCAGTAAAAGGACAATTAACGGTACATCATCGTTCATAAACCATCTGCCGGCATTTACGATGGACCAGACTTATGCGTTGGCTGCCATGTATCCTTATGCAACCAATCCTGACGGCGAATGGGCCTTCCAGGGCGAGTTCGGCTATAAGTTCAAGCGTCATACGCTCCTTGGCGGTAAGTATGGCACAAACGTAAAGGTGAACTTCTCTCACATTCGTGGTATTGATACTAACTACATCGGAGAAATGGGTTCTGACGGATATGGCTCTGCTTTCTGGAAGATGGGCGACGAAACTTTCTATCAGGACTTGAACGTACAGATAGAGAAGAAACTGACACGTCAGTTCAAACTCAACCTCATGTACATGAACCAGTTCTACAATAAGACAATAGTAGAGGGTGAAGGTGGTATGATCCATTCAGACATCTTCATCGCCGATGCAAAATATCAGTTCAACAATAAATTCACTTTGCGCGGCGAACTTCAGTATCTGTCTACAGACGACGACCTCGGCGACTGGTGGTATGCTCTGTTGGAGCTGTCAGTGCTTCCCAACTGGATGTTCACAATTGCCGACGAGTATAACAGCGGCGTGACAGACCTTCATTACTATCAGGGATACGTAACATTCAACAAAGGATCACACCGTATACAGCTCGGCTATGGCCGTACACGTGCAGGATATAACTGCTCAGGCGGTGTATGCCGTTACGTTCCGGCAAGCAAGGGTGTAACACTTTCGTACAACTATAACTTCTAAACAGAGATGAAGCTGAAAAATAACATATATAATAAGTTTGCCATCTGTGCGGCAGCACTTTCTCTGATGGCATGTAGCAACATTGATGAGGACGACCGCTTTATTGAAGTGGAGCCTGTAGAAGTTGCGAAACGTGTATTGATTGAAGACTTCACAGGACAGCGTTGCGTTAATTGTCCGAATGCTTCAGAAATGATTGAAAGCCTGCAAGAGCAGTATGGCGCAGAGAATATCATTGCTGTTGGTATTCATAGTGGTCCGTTCTCTAAGACTGCATCGGGACGACCATTATCTTTGTGGACTGAAACAGGTGATTACTATTTTAATTCATGGAATATAGATGCACAGCCAACCGGTGTTATTGACAGAAAAACGGTTTCAAGTACATATCAGTCTTGGGGAACAATCGTTCGTGACGCATTGCAGGCTTCTGCTCCGCTCACACTGGGCGCAACAACATCTTATGATGAGGCTACAAGAACCGTAACCATAAATGTTAATGCAAAAGGTGTGCTTGATGTAACTGGTAAGTTGCAGCTTTGGCTGATTGAAGACAATATCACGGATATGCAGGCAATGCCAGATGGTTCTATTAATAATAATTATGTTCATAATCATGTATTCCGCACAGCTGTCAACGGACAGGCCGGAGAAGATTTCAGCATAGCTTGGGACGAAGAAAAGACTGTAACAAGCACTTACGTCTTGAATGAAGACTGGAATGCTGAAAATATGTCGGTTGTAGCATTCGTATATATATATAACAATAGTGGTGTTCAGCAGGTAGTTAAAGTACCCGTTATCAGTACTGAAGACGACGCACAGCCGAATGAATGATAAATAATGTCGATGAGAGTGTATTTCATTTTGATGCACTCTCATTGATACTCTCTTTCAATCCTACTATAAAAAAAGTTTAACATTATAATAATAAAAAAAGAACAAGATGAAAAAGTTATTTACTCTTTGTATTGCTTTGTTATTTAGCTGTGTAGCAATGAATGCTCAAACTTTTGCTTTTGTTGATGCTGAAGGCAAAATAATTGAAAATGGAACAGAAATAGTTTTGAATGATGTTGAGGTAGATGATTTTGGAGACTCTATGATATCATTATGCCCTATTTCTGTAAAAAACGTTTCAGACAAGAAAAATGCATGTGTTGTTGCGTTTAAAGTGGAGAAATTACCAGAGAATACGAGTTTTGGAATTTGTTGTGGAGGAAGTTGCGTAGAGCCTATAACAACCGAAGGTGACGAACGTTCTTTTACGCAAGAGTTAGATCCGGGAGTTTCTGTAGACTTGACACCTTCTGAATGGTATGTAAACGGTGTAAGCGGCACGTGTGTTGTTAAGATTTCAGCTAGGGCTGAGAATGAAATGCTGCCAATAGAATTGATAGTTCGTTTCGAGAGCGATGCAACAGGTATCAACGGTGTGCACGATGATGCGGTAGAGAAGGTTGTAGCACGCTATTCAATCAATGGTCAACTTCTTGATGCACCTCAGAAAGGCATAAACATCCTGAAGTATGCTGACGGACGTATAGAGAAAGTGATTGTAAAGTAAAATAAATCCTATTTTTTAATTTTTATTGTATGGTAAAGAAAAGTTTATATTTATGTATCCTGTTGGCTTTGGGCCTGCTGTGGGCAATTCCGTCTTCAGCACAGGAAGCACAGCTTACCACTGTTAGCTTCCCCAAGGCTGCAGCTTTCACATCTTTGTCAGACAATGGCTTGTGGGCTACTGCTGCTGGTGTGAATGATGATGATCAAAGTAAGTATGCCTATCCCTATCTTATTAATGTAGAGACAGGTGCTCTTACAGAACTCTGGGTTGAAGCAGACTTGATGAAGTCACTTGAAGCTTCAGATGTTACTAATGATGGAAAAATCATCGTTGGTACATATGACAGCAAGCCTGCTTATTATGACATGAATCAGGGTAAGTGGATTACTCTTCAGTCAGAGAATCCTGGAAAAGCTACATCTGTAACACCTGATGGTAAATATATCGGAGGATGGAGCAATTCTGGTAACTTTTCTGGTTATGCCTATGTTGAAACACCGCTTTTGTGGGAGAAACAGTCTGATGGTACATACCGTGCTATTGATGTGTATGCAGAACTTCCAAACTTCCCTAAAAAAACAAAAATTGGTGCCAACACACAGCAGGTACGTATAGACAATATTAGTCCTGATGGTAACATCATTGCCGGTATCATCAACTTTGTAACTCCGGCAACAGTTTGCTATTATGTTTACAACAAAACTACTCAGGAGTGCAAATATGTAGACAATGCTCTTGGTGATGTTCCTGCTGAAACTTTTGTTGACGAGTCAACAATGAGTAATAATGGTAAATATCTTACAGGTATCGTGCAGGTAGCCGGTGGTTCATATCTCTCAAGTTATCTTTACAATACTAGCGACAACTCTTGCATATTATATAATGCAGAAAGCGAAGAGCAAGACCGTGACGGAAGTGCTGTTTCTAATTCTGGTGTTGTGTTTGGATGTAGTCCTGCTGTCAATCCTGTCCGTTATGCATATGTACGTGTAGGTAATCTTTGGTATGGAATAGACGAAATCCTTTCAGGCCGTTACGATATAAACTTCTATGAGCGTACAGGTTATGAAATCACAGGTGTTATCCAAGGTATCTCAGATGACGAGAAAACAATGATTGGTATGTCTGAGACAAAGACAAAGGGCTATATCATCCGTCTTCCTGAAACGATAACCGAGGCTGCAAGCGGCATTAATCCGTTAAGCGCTTATGCCGTATCACCTGTTTATGGTTCTAAGTTTGCTAAATTCAGTCAGATGAAGTTGGCTTTTTCTAAGTCAGCTGCTGTAACGTCTGGTGTTAAGGCTCAGCTCATTGATGCTTCAGGTAAGGTCTTAAAAGAATATAATATTACTGCTCAGTCAGGTAACAAGACATTCACTATTGGCGGTATACCTCAGGCTCTGAATGCAGATGAGGAATATACAATGAAGATTCCTGCAGGAGCATTCTATTTGATGGCAGACAACTCTATTAAGAGTGAAGAAATCACAGTTAAGTATATCGGCCGCGCCGAGGCTCCGGCTGCTGTACAACAGGTTTCTCCTGCAGATCAGGCAAATGTATCTGAAATAAGCTCAGAGCATCCTGTGCAGATTCTTTTCGACTTGTCTATCGCTATATCAGAAAAAGCTAAAGCTAAATTGTACAAGGAAGGACAGACCACTCCTGTTTGTGACCTTAACTTTGTTCAGGGTGCTGAAAGCACAGTCCTACTGTATCCTAGCCTCAAGCGTTATCTTGAAAAAGGTGAGAAATATAAGGTTGTTGTAGAGGATAGCGCTGTAACTGATATCATGGGATTCTGCCCGAACAACGAGATTACAATTAATTACACCGGCGCATACGAGCCTGAAATTAGTTCTGATGGAAGTCTCTTCTCTGATGACTTTAATGATCCTAGCAACTCTATGGTTAAATACCTCCTTTATGAAGGTGACCATAACAAGCCGTCAAGTGCAATGCAGGATTTAGGCTTTGATGCTGACAATTCTCCTTGGCTATTCGTTATTCGTGAATCAGAAAGCAGCTCTGACTACTGTGCAGCTTCAACATCTATCTATAATCCTACAGGAAAATCAGATGACTGGATGGCAATACCTCGTCTGTCAATAGAAAATGCCGACTATTATCTCAGCTTTGACGTTCAGTCATACTATAAGTCAAAGGCAGACAGACTTAAGGTTCTCGTTCTTGAGGATGATGCTGTATACTCTAACTTCACGAAAGAACTCTATGATAAGTTCAAGGCTAACGGTAAGGTTCTTTATGACGAACAGCTTACTCCCGGTGAGTCAGAGGAAGAACTGACAGGTGACTGGACACACGTAGAAAAGTCTCTTGCAGAATATGCCGGTAAGAATATCTATATCGCTTTCGTTAATGAGAACGAGAATCAGAGCATGATCTTCTTGGATAATCTGAAAGTTTACTACAAGGGTGACTTCAATTTTGCTCCTAATGTAGAAAGCACACAGGTTAACAAAGAGTCTACAAATGTTGGTGTAATAGTTAAGGTTACAAGCGATAAGACTTACAACACTATTAATGCAACACTTACTTCTGAAGACGGCTCATTCAAGAGCTCTTATACAGATACACCTAGCAAGCCAATATCAAGTGCAGAGAATTATTCTTTCACATTCCCAGACAAATTGCCTCTGACTGTAGGTGCACAGAACGAGTATACTATCAGCATCGATCTCGGTGGTACTGTTTACAGCCAGACAAATACTATCAACAATCTTGCCTTTGAGACAACAAAGCATGTTGTTATAGAGGAAAGTACTGGTCAGAAATGTCCCAACTGTCCTCAGGGAGTTCTTGCTATAGAAAATCTTGAGAAAATTTATGGTGAACAGGTTATACCTATCGCTATTCATAGCTCTATAATAGGAACAGACCAGTTCGCTTATGAGAACTATAATACATATTTCGGTATAACAGCACAGCCTATGGGGCTAGTTAACCGTATAGACACTCTTTATGCGCCGATGTATGTTGACGGAAGCAAGCAGTATCACTTCGATTCACCTGAAGGCAACAATACGTTCTATGATGTAGCTCAGCGTGAGTTTGAAAACTATGCAATTGCAGATGTAAGCATCGACAAGGCTATTTACGATGCAGCAAGCAAGAACATACAGATTACTGGTAATGTAAACTATGCTCTTAATATGAATTCTCTGAATCATAATATAGCATTTGTTGTTCTTGAAGATGGCTTGACAGGTCCGCAGAAAAATAATTTGTATGTTAGTGACGATCCGATATTTGGTGATTTCGGTAAGGGCGGTAAGTATGGTTCAAGTGTTGCTGTTGTAACGTTCAATGACGTAGCACGTAAAGTGCCAAACGACAACTTTGCAGGTGAATCTGGCTTCATCCCCGTAAGCGTAACTGCAGGTCAGCCTGTTGCATTCAACAAGGTATTCAGTCTGCCTGAAAATGTAACAAATTGGGATAATGCTAAGATTGTTGTTATGCTGATTGATGCAAACACTGAGCGTGTCCTGAATGCAGCAAAACTTAAGATGACAGCAGGAACTGCCGGAATCAATGATGCTACAGTATCTGAAAACGGTATAACAATTTCTGGTGAGAACGGTTCAATAAGCGTTAACGGCGGAAGCGACCTCAACGTTACTGTTTATGATGTAAGCGGAAGCGTAATAAGCAATGTCAACTCTACTTCTGGTGCTGTTAAGGTAAGCACAGGCGGAAAGAATGGCTTGTTTATCGTTAAGGCTACAAGCGACGGCGTAAGCGTTGTTAAGAAAGTAATCGTTAAATAAATATTTAGATCGGCCTTGTATGTTTGTTTCAGAAAAACACTTCACAAAACATAATACAGCAGACAGCAAGGCATGGACCTTAAGAACCTAAGATATAGAAAAGGGTATGGGGCTAGTCCCCAACCCTTCCTATATAATTTAATGCTAACTTATTATTAATTTAAAATTAAGTATTATGAAATCTTTACTAATCAGTTTGATGGCATTTTTATGTGCCTTGGGGGTATATGCTGCCCCAACTGGTACTGGTACAGAAGAAGATCCGTATGTGATTGCTGATGGAGACACTTATGTCATTCCAGGTGGCGCAACTGTTTATTCTAGTTTTACTGCACCTTCTAAAGGAACATTGAAATTGCAGCAGTCTGGCTGGAGTTTCTTTGGATTCATGGCTGGAGATAAATCTTTTCAAGAACAGTATGGAGAAACTGCTAAGTATGCTGAATTGAATGTAGAAGAAGGTGAAACATACCTTATTCATAACAATGGTAAGGGATATGGTGAGGAAACTATAACAGTTATTTTTGAAGCAGCTAGTGCTAGTGCTTTGCAGATTGTAAGTTCAGAACCTGAGCAGGGTTCAAAGGTTGATAAAATCAGCTGGGATAAGCAAGTTAAGGTTACATTGAACAAGAAGGTTAAGTATGTTCACTGTGAGTTCCATGGCGACGAGGGTATCATGCACCAGTATTATACATCTGAGGCTGAAGAAGGTGAAGATGTTATAATGGTAGGTCCTGCTAAGATTGAAAAAGATGATCGTGTTCTTGATAATGCATGGTATATGTATGAAGGAAATACATACGAAATCATTATCGAGTCATACCAGACGAAGGAAGGTATGGAGCAGGGTTCTGAAACTCCTGAAACAGCTATTCTGACATTTGAAGGTGGTACCGCAAAAGTTGAGAAGACTGTTGTAAATCTTGTAAAAGTAGAGCCGGAAGCTAATGTTATTAATCCGACAGATGACCAGCTGCTCAGCTTTAAGGATGGCAGAAAGACTGTAACTGTTGAAGTTGACAAGGAAGTAAAAGTTAAGAATTGTTTTTACCCGATGGGTATGTACGGAACATTCAACTGGGAAGAGCCTGTAGTTGAGTATAATGAAGAAAATGGTCATACTATTATTAAGTGTACGATGCCAGAGGATTTCTATAATCTAATGGGAACAATTATTACTGACGTTATCCTTCAGCTTGAATTGACAGACATGGATGGCAATGAAATTGAGCCTAAGGCTGAAGGTTATCCTGAAAATGTTATCTTCGGCAGCGGTTATAACTTTACATTTGGTGTGAACGACGGCCGTTTTGCAGATGCTTCTTTGAACTTCAAATCTGTAACACCTGCTGAAAATTCTTACAGCACAAGTTTGGATAAGATCGAATTTACATATGGCGAGTATGTGTCTACAACATCTACAGCTAAAGCAGCTGTTTATAAGGGTGAAGATAAAGTTGCTGATGCAATTTTAACTTCAAATGATGATAATGATGTTTATACTATAACAGCTCAGTTTGTTGAAATTGGAACACAGACTCCGAAAGAAATCAACGAGTTTGGTGCTTATGTTCTTAAGGTAGATTCACAATCAATTCGCAATGAGTTCTTTGATGAAAATGCTCCTTGGTCAGACGGTTTACAGGGTCATGGCGTATGTAATCCTGATTTTACTGTAGCATTTAATATTGATCCTGCTATTCTTTCTGTTGAGTCAGTAGACCCGGCTCCTTATGTAGAAGGTGGTGAGTATAACAAGGAGATTCCTGCTGAAATTAATATTACATTGAGCAACGAGGGTGCAACAGTAAATTCTGCTCTTGTAACTTATGGTATGAACACTCGTGTTCCTGCTGAAGCAAAGGTTGAAGGCAAGGTTATAACTGTTACTGTTCCTGAGGCTGCTCTCGCAGAGAACAACATCGGCGTATCTGTTGCAGCTGTTAATGAAAATGGCACACCTATCAGCTACGGCACAGAAGGTGTTATCCTGCTCACATATCAGATGCCTAAGAATATCCTCGTTCCTACAGAGGTTACACCTGCTGACGGAAGCACAGTTAAGTCAATTGCTACTGTTGAACTCACTGTAGATTCTAAGTATGGTGTTGGTGAACTGAACACAAACAATGTTATCACTGTTAAGAAAGACGGTGCTGAGGCAAGCAATATCTCTGCAGCGATCGATTATGCTACAGGTGATGACATGAATAAGATGATGATTACGTTTACTCCGGAAATAACAGAAGATGGTACTTACACTGTTGTTATTCCTGAAGAAACATTCTATGATCTTGACGGCAATCTCTTCAATCCTGAGCTGACATATACATTCATCGTTGACAATTCTACAAACATCGGTGGTGTAGAAGTTGAAGACGCTAATGCTGTTGTTGAGGTTTACAGCGTAGACGGCTGCCTCGTAAGCAAGGGTAAGAAAGCTGACGTAATGAAGAAACTCGTTAAGGGTATCTATATCATCAACGGCCAGAAAGTGGTTATCCGCTAATCTGCCGTAGATCTTAAATAAAAAAACTAAAGGCTGCAGCCTGTCGCTTTAGCCTTATGGCAATAGCGCAACGACCAGCCTTTAGCTTTTTCCTCAAAATAAAACAGACAAGAATATTTAGACATGAAACGACTTATTTTTACTTTAATCGGTATTGTATTGGGGTTGACAGGTTTAAAGGCTGTTACTTTTACTCCGATTGAGATTAATGACCCGTCGGAATCTGTGACTATTAAGTTGCAGTCAGGTCCGAACTATTTACAGCTGAAGGCTATTGAGAACAATACCATCCACTTTAATGTCGGATTTTATGGCATTATGATGTTTGAATGTAATGTCATGGGTGAAGAGGGCAACAACCTTTCTATAAGCTATGACACAGAAGGTCGCAGAATATTCAGTTGCGAAGTTGAAGAAGGAAAGACATATTATTTCTCAACCAGTATGATTACTGAGCCTTCAATAGATGTTACAATTTATTATGGTAATGGTGAGGGTATGCCTATCACATTGACCTCTAACTTTTCAGATGGCGACACCTATACGGTTTCAGGTTCAAACCTTGAATTGGCTTTTGACCGTACTGTTAACATAGCCCACAACTGGATTGAGTATGGTGAGGAGACTGAGGGCGTATTTAAGGCTAAGGAAGAGATTCCTGCAGGATATATCCATGGTACATATACAACCCAGTATTTCTATAGCATCGAGTTGAGCAAGTTTATCCGTGAGATGGCGGAAGACGGTAAACTTGATGTTGGTGATAAGTTTAAAATCACTCTTGAAGGTATTTGCGACGCTAACGACGAGAGTGTGATTTATGGTGAGGACGGAAACTATTCTGTTACACTGATTATGGGCGAAATGCCCGGTGAGCTGGTTTCTGTAACTCCGGCACAGGGCACAACTCTTTATACATATTATCCTGAAACAGGAGATGAAGGTTTGCTGACATTTACTTTTACAGACGAACTTAATACTGATAAGAGTAAGGTAACGGTTGATTTATTTTATGGTTATTCTGAGGCCGGCTCTTATGGAGCATATAATCCTGATTTTACTATCGAAGGCAAGACTGTTGTTGTAGACATCCGCGGTTACCGTTTCCCTGAGACAGTAGAGAGCTCAAGAAACGGTGAAGTACAGACTGTGATAACAATGAACATCAAGGGACTTACAACAACAGACGGACGTGCTATTATCACAAACAACGCTTCTGCAGGAACAAGTCGTGTAGTTGTTACTTATCCTTTGAAGAAGCAGGAAATATCTTTTTATTATGATTTCTTGCCTACAGAAGGCAGCTCTTTGGCTGATTGCAGCGAGATTATAATCTGGTTGCCGGAGGAAGTTGGCGTTATTACTTTCGACAAGGTTCTGCTGCAGTGGCTCAACAACCGCGGCACACTCCAGACTAAAGAATTCAAGGCAGAGGATGTTCCGTTTGCTTATGATAAATCTTATATGGGTTATGTAAGCCATATTCCACTTGCCGGCGTGAGCAAGGACCGTGAGGTTACATTGACTGTAGAAGGTGGTATGCTCAGCAATGGCGACAGCATTGAGATTACAGGTAAATTCAACACTAATCCTACAGGTATAGATTCAGTTCTTGGTGACGATGCCAATGCCGTTGTTAAGCTTTACACAATCGACGGTATCCTCGTTAAGGAGGCTCCTGCTGCAACTGTTCTTACAGGTGTTAAGAAGGGCGTTTATATCATGAACGGCAAGAAGGTTGTTGTAAAATAATTACTGCAATTTTATATATAACTGACAATTTCGCAGGCTGTCTCATTTATTTTATGTGGCAGCTTGTTTTTTTATTGAAGATTCAGAATATGTATGATTAAGATTAATCACGTGTTGACGGTTTTGTGTATGATGTTCAGCCGAGAGCATTGAACGCAAAATTCTGATGTCTGTTATGCATGTTTTGCTTGTGTTTCTCTTTTATACGCCAGCGTGTTGCTTGGTTAAAAGCATGGTTTTATTGGCCTTATAATGATCTGTCTGTAGTGGGCGATTATTGTATTCGGCAGTTTGCCGACAAGCTGTCTGCCGTAAATAAGCCGTAAAAGTTTTTTGAAAAAACTCATCACTCGTCACATCCGTGCGTAAGTTGCTGACAGATAGACTGTTAATGTGTGATGAGTTGGACTTTCAACTCATCACATCGGAGCAATTTTATGTGTTTTCCTGCTTTGGGTTGACTCTGTGTGATGAGTTGCAACGGCAACTCGTCACACCGCAACGGCCTGACATTCAGGATGTTATGCAGCAATGTGACGAGTGACGAGTTTCTTCGCAAAAAATTAAATCTAAATTGTTTACAGTGTCTTTCCTTAAATTTGGTTGACTTCAAAGAGTCCTTTCCCTATGGCGTTCCGTGTTTTCTGCTTATGCAAAAGACGTCTTTTCATGTTGCAAAAGGGCACGTTTTACAGCGTGAAAGCATGCCTTTTGCACTGCTGAAGGACGTCTTTTGTGTTGCTGGTCTGATGCTGTTGCCTGAGCCTTTGTGGCGTTATGGTCATGACAATACCATCAGGCACACTATCCAACGATTTTTCCGTCAAACAGGTGTATCGTTCTGTGGGCTATCTGCGCGTCGTGCTCGTTGTGCGTAACCATCACTATTGCCGTGCCGTCCTGATTCAGTTCTGTCAGCAGGCGCATCACCTCGGCGCCGTTCTTAGAGTCTAGATTACCCGTAGGCTCATCCGCCAG
>ENA-OPES01000061-OPES01000061.1-human-gut-metagenome-genome-assembly--contig:-NODE-61-length-16442-cov-1.955941_pt1 | contig 16442 bp, 9 predicted proteins | sample MGYA00241305_ERZ501544 | MGnify/ENA primary metagenome ERZ501544 (study PRJEB25962, sample SAMEA2042430) | human gut metagenome | biome: human gut; feature: human-associated habitat; material: faeces...
GGCCGGGATTTTACCACGCCGCTGTTGTAGGATTACAGAATTCCCTGCCACTAACATCCTGTTCTAATAAAAATATGTCCCCTGTCAAAAGACAGGGGACATATAAATTTGAGAACCTTTTTTATATCCTCAATATAATTTATTTAGACAAATTACTTGTTCTATAGATAATATCGTGTCTCTTAGGACCGTTAGATACCATTGTGATAGGTACTCCGATTTCTTCCTCTATTGCTTCAATGTATGCCTTACATTCGGCAGGAAGTTCATCATAATTCTTAATTCCTCTGATATCACATTTCCAGCCCTTAAATTTCTTAAATACAGGCTTAGCCTTTTCAAGCTTGTATGTTACAGGGAAGTCCTTGATAACTTCGCCGTCAATTTCATAGCCTACGCACATCGGAATCTCATCAAGATATCCGAGTACATCAAGAACTGTGAGTGCTACTTCTGTTGCACCCTGCATTCTGCAGCCGTATCTTGTGGCAACTGCGTCAAACCATCCCATTCTTCTTGGTCTGCCTGTTGTAGCGCCGAATTCGCCACCGTCTCCGCCACGGACTCTTAATTCCTGTGCTTCGTCACCGAAAATCTCACTTACGAATGCTCCGGCACCGACTGCTGAAGAATATGCTTTAACAACGGTAACTACATCCTGAATCTCCCTGGCTGGAATACCTGCACCGATTGCTCCGTAAGATGCAAGTGTTGAAGAAGATGTTACCATTGGATAAATACCATGGTCAGGATCCTTAAGGGAACCAAGCTGTCCCTCAAGGAGGACTGTCTTGCCCTCTTTAAGTGCATTGTGAAGGAAAAGTGAAACATCTGCTACATATGGAGCAACCATTTCCTTATATTCCATTAAAAGATTAAATATATCATCAGGATTCATTGGTTCCTTATTATAAAGGTTCTTAAGAAGCACGTTCTTGTATTCTACAACACGCTCAACCTTTTCACGAAGGTCTGCTTCATCCATAAATAATTCACTTACCTGAAAACCAATCTTAGCATACTTGTCTGAGTAAAATGGTGCAATACCGGACTTAGTGGAACCAAATGCCTTACCGCCGAGACGTTCTTCTTCGTATGTATCAAAATCAACATGATATGGCATAAGTATCTGTGCTCTGTCTGATACAAGAATCTTAGGTGTTGGTACGCCTCTGTCCTCAAGTGATTTAATTTCATTGAAAAGATATGGTATATTAAGTGCCACACCATTGCCAATTACACTTGTCGTATGATTATAAAAAACGCCTGATGGAAGTAAGTGTAAAGCGAACTTGCCGTAATCATTAATAATCGTATGGCCTGCATTACTTCCTCCCTGGAATCTTACTATAATATCTGACTGTTCGGCAAGCATATCTGTAATCTTGCCCTTGCCTTCATCACCCCAGTTAGCGCCAACTATTGCTCTTACCATGTGTGATCCTCCTCTTTTATTATATAAATAACTGCAGGCTTTTAAAGACTGCGTGAATAGTATACCTTAAATTATCAAATATGTAAAGAAAGAGTTGTCAGCAACTGTACAGCACAGTACCGGCAACTCTTTTGTAATGATGTATTAACAGTTGATTTCCGCTGTTAATCCAAGTTCATCTTTGTATTCGTTAAGGATAGGTTTTACAACTTCTGAAAGGAATTCCTCAACCTGCCACTTTGAACGTCCTGTGTATAATGAAGGATCCATATTTTTCTGCAAATCCTCAAGTGTAAGATTAAATGCAGGGTCGGCAGCAATCAGTTCAAGGAGATTGTTGTCAAGACCTTCCACTTTGACACGTCTGCCCGCTTCCATGGAAAGAGTTCTGATACGTTCATGGAGTTCCTGTCTGTCTCCGCCGGCTTTTACGGCATCCATCATAATATTTTCTGTAGCCATGAAAGGAAGCTCCGCCATAATGTGTTTGTAAATTACCTTGTCATATACAACAAGTCCGTCTACAACATTAAGATAAAGGTCAAGTATACCGTCTACTGCAAGAAACGCTTCCGGTACAGACATTCTTTTATTGGCGGAATCGTCGAGAGTTCTCTCAAACCACTGTGTCGCACTTGTGATTGCAGGGTTCATAACATCTGACATAACATAATTAGCAAGGCTCGCTATTCTCTCGCTTCTCATAGGATTTCTCTTATAAGCCATTGCTGATGAACCAATCTGTGTCTTTTCAAAAGGTTCCTCGATTTCTTTTAAATGCTGTAAAAGTCTTATATCATTAGAAAACTTATGGGCACTTGCGGCAATACCGGCAAGGACATTCACAACCTTGGTATCTACTTTTCTTGAATAAGTCTGGCCTGAAACAGGATATGTATCCTCAAATCCCATTTTGTTGGCTATCATCTTATCAAGACGGCGTATTTTATCCTGGTCGCCTTCAAAAAGCTCCATAAAACTTGCCTGTGTTCCTGTTGTACCCTTCTGTCCGAGAAGCTTCATTGTTGAAATAACATGATTAAGGTCTTCAAGGTCTAAAAGAAGTTCCTGCATCCAGAGAGTTGCTCTTTTACCTACGGTTGTTGGCTGGGCAGGCTGGAAATGTGTGAATGCAAGAGTAGGAAGTGCCTTATATTCATCTGCAAATTTTGAAAGCTCGTTGATTACATTCACAAGTTTTTTGCGGACAAGTTTAAGTCCTTCTGTCATTATTATAAGGTCAGTATTATCGCCTACATAACATGAAGTTGCTCCAAGGTGGATAATTCCTTTTGCCTTAGGGCACTGTAAACCATAAGCATATACATGTGACATTACATCATGTCTTACAATTTTTTCTCTTGCCTTTGCATCCTCATAATTAATATCGTCTTTGTGAGCTTTAAGTTCTTCTATCTGCTCATCCGTAATATTAAGTCCAAGTTCTTTTTCTGATTCCGCAAGAGCAATCCAGAGTGCTCTCCATGTTCTGAATTTTTTATCAGGCGAAAAAATATACTGCATTTCTTTACTTGCATATCTTTCAGCCAAAGGTGTCTGATATCTGTCAGTTGCCATTTTAAATCTCCTTTTATTTTTCATATTCGCCACGGATATCTTCTGTCGGCGGTTCTATAGGATAATTGCCGGTAAAGCAGGCATCACAATAATCGGTCTTACCGTCTATGAGTTCACTTAATCTTGTAACATCAAGGTAACCCAGTGAATCTGCCCCGATATATTTACATATCTGGTCTACGGTGTGGTCATGCGCTATTAACTGGTCATCCGATGGAATATCAGTTCCAAAATAACATGGATGTAAAAACGGAGGCGAACTTATTCTTACATGAACTTCGGTAGCACCTGCATCTTTTAACATCTTTACTATTCTTGCCGAGGTTGTTCCACGCACAATGGAGTCATCTATCATAATGACTCTTTTACCGTTTACCGCATCTTTTAAAACATTGAGTTTAATTTTAACACTGGTCTCTCTCTGGGACTGCTTAGGCTTAATAAATGTACGCCCTACATAGCTGTTTTTCATAAATGCAATTCCGTAAGGTATTCCTGATTCCATGGAATATCCAAGTGCGGCCACATTACCTGATTCAGGCACACCTACTACAATATCTGCCTCCACAGGGTGGGTCTTTGCAAGTATACGGCCTGCCATAATACGGGAACTGTATACTCCTACACCGTCAATGTAGCTGTCCGGTCTGGCAAAATATATGTATTCAAAAATACATCTTGCGCATTTATTAATACATCCTGAAGTATCTGAGCTTATACCATCAGGTGTTATTGTGACTATTTCTCCCGGAAGCACATCCCTTACAAATTCTGCACCGATAGCTGAAAATGCACAGGTCTCTGAGGATACGAAATATGCGTTGTCTCTTTTTCCGATACTTAACGGCTTAAAGCCGAAAACATCCCTTGCCGCAATTAATTTACGGGGACTCATTACTACAAGAGAATATGCCCCCTTTATTTTTTTCATGGCATTGGCTCCCGCCGCTTCGACGCTTGAGGTCTTAAGACGTTCCCTTGCTATGTAATATGCGATTACCTCTGAATCTATGGTTGTCTGGAAAATCGCACCTGTGTATGAAAGTTCATCCCTGAGTTCAGGAGCATTTATAAGGTTGCCGTTATGAGCAAGTGCCAGTGTTCCTTTAACATAATTAAGAACAAGAGGCTGGGCATTTTCCCTGCAACTGCTTCCTGCCGTAGAATATCTTACATGTCCTACACCAATGTTTCCTTTTAATTTCTCAAGTGATTCTGCATCAAAAACTTCACTTGCTAATCCCATATCCTTTCTGGAATTAACAATTCCCTTAGGTCCTTCCGTATCGCTTACCGCAATACCACAGCTTTCCTGTCCTCTGTGCTGCAACGCGAACAGTCCGTAGTATATTGTTGTGGCAACATCGTTGCCATCAAAATCGTAAGCGCCAAATACACCGCATTCTTCATGCACTTCACTTTCTTCAATATTGTCTGAATTACTTGTTTCTATCATATATATACCTCCAGGTATCAGATGTTAAATTCTTTGCCTGTAAGTAATGCAAATGCCTCTTTGTATTTGTCAACAGTCTTTGTAACAACTTCTTCAGGAAGAAGGAGGTCATTGTCAGGATTAGCTTTAAGCCAGTCTCTTACAAACTGCTTGTCATATGATGGCTGTGACTTGCCTGCTTCATATCCTTCAAGAGGCCAGAATCTTGAGCTGTCAGGTGTGAGCATTTCGTCACCGATAACAACTTCACCCTTTTCGTTAAGACCGAATTCAAATTTGGTGTCGGCAATGATAATTCCTTTGCTTAAAGCATAATCTGCACATTTCTTATATAAAGCGATTGTATATTCCTTAATCTTAGCTGCATATTCTTCACCCTTTTCAGGATAAATTTTCTTAAGAACTTCTACGCTCTGCTCGTATGATATATTCTCATCATGGAGTCCTATCTCTGCCTTGGTACTTGGAGTATATATAGGCTCAGGAAGCTTGTCTGATTCCTTGAGTCCTTCAGGGAGCTTAATTCCGCAGACAGTTCCGTTTTCCTTGTAGCTTGCCCAACCGCTTCCTGTAATGTATCCTCTTACGATACATTCAATAGGGAGCATCTCTAACTTCTTGCACATCATGCTGTTGCCTTTAAATTCATCCTTCTGGAAAAATTCAGGCATATCCTTATTATCAACTGATATCATATGGTTAGGTACTATATCTTTTGTAAAATCAAACCAGAACTTAGACATCTGTGTTAATATGGCACCCTTATCTGTTATCTTATTTTTAAGAATGTTATCGAAGGCTGATATTCTGTCAGTTGCAACCATTATAAGGCTGTCACCGTTATCATATACTTCTCGTACTTTACCCTCTTTAAAAGGCTTATATTCCTGCATGTTATTGTCCTCCATATATTTATGCAATTTTTTATAGTACGATTATAGTACACCAAGTTTTATAAAGTCAACGTCAATACCTACTAAAATAAATAAAATAAGTATTGTTTTATAATGGATATTAGTTATAATTATAAATGTAGAATATTACCTGGAGGAAATACATATGGTTGATAAAAGACGCCACAAAAGAGTTAAGGTCAAGCTTAACCTTGTTGTATCCAACATTTTTGACCAGAATGCGGATATGATTAAAATCGACTCGCCTATTGAAGTCAAGGATGTTTCAAGATCGGGTATCGGTTTTATTACAAAAAGCATTCTTCCAATGAATTATTATTTTAATGCCGCACTTACTTTTGACGATGAGGACTCCATCCTTTACAGCGTTGTTAAAATTATCCGTTGTGAAGCGTTAGAGGATGATGAATACTCTTACGGCTGTGAGTTTGTGGGCATGGCTCCCGTTCTCGGATATATCTTTGATAAACTTGAAGCGAAATAGATAATATATGCCAAAAAGGGACTTTTTGGGGCGTTCACTTAGGGATTTACAATAACAAGAGTTTTTGAGTGATGCCTTCAAACGGGAACAAAACCAGAATGACCACACTAGAGTATTGATTCACTTTAGTGTGGTCATTTTCTATATGCTATATTTCATAACAGCATCAGAATTTCTAATTTCGATATCTTCTTCACTATATAGAATTGATAATTTGTTAAATTTATCTATTAGGCATTTTTTCCCTTCAGAAGGAGTATGGGATATATTTTTTGCTTCTAAAAATATAACTTGCTCCTTTTTTCTCAATGGGTGAATGATTATTCCGTCAAATTCAGATATCTTTTTTCCGAGTGCATTTTTATCATATACTAGAATACTTGCCGGAACAGTTAATGTTGTATCATTCATTGAATCCTCTTTAAGAACATTAACTAACAATTCGCATTCGTGCCTTTGGTCTTCAGAACCAATATTGTCATTCAATAACCGTTCAACTTCTTTAATTCTACTATTTTTACCTCTTGTACAAAACACACATTTTTCTTTACTAATGGTTGGAATAATAACAGTAGGATTTTCTCTAAATAAGTAAAATAAGAAAAATTTTACGCATAGTATATACCTAGTATCTGAAGCTGAAATATCGTCTATTTTCCTTAAAACAGATATGACTGTTCTAACTACTTTTAATGCAACCAAAGTCTTTTGTTCATTACTGCACGTGGACTTGATTGATACAACTATTGTTTGTTCTCCAGAATGTCTATCATAATACCCAACTCGGGTATTATTTAGGCTTTCTAAATCATCAATTAATCCAGATGACAGATTTCTGTCTTTCTTAGAAAAAGTCAATTTAAGAATTTGTTCTTCTACATAATCTCTTGTGTGTGAATATGTTGCATTTAGAACACTTTCTTTTTTTAGGAATAAATCATCATAATAGTTCACAGTATCAAATGATGGTGATGCTTTCAGTTTGCTGATAATTCTTCTTGAAATCCTATAATAACAAATTGCATTTGAATTTTCATTGTAAACAGTATCGTCTAACAATTTGCTGATTGAATTGACAAGATGATTTGGTGATATTGTATTATTGTATTCAGACAACCATTCCTTCATTAAAACAAGCAAAGCTTCTTTATTAGCAATGTCTATAGTAATAGGTGTTTTTGCAATTTGAAGGTCATATGCCATATATGATAACGTTCTGACCTTTCTAAAAATATCAAATATGTATTTTAGCTTGCTGTTTTCCGGAAGATTCAGTTCATTTATATATGCATACAGAAGCTCTTTTGAAAATATTACAGATGGCAATGCTTGATTACAGTGTTCCAGTATAAGCAATGAATTAATCAAATGAAAACTCTGATAATTTTTCTCTTCTAGTAGCATAGTAACCGCTTCCCTATATCTAGGTTCACAAGAAGCTCCCAGTAGCATATTTCTAAATGTTATATCTTCTGCAGCAAGCAAAACTATAGCTCTAGATGCAGTAAATGTATTATAGAAATGTCCTATATTATAGACAATTGATAGTGTTTGCATTACATCTGCTATTGATGGCTTGAAATGCTTGTTGATAATTCCGATATTTTTGCCAAAGTCTTCATATTCATTAGTTTCTTCATTATATGTATTTTTTATATAGTTACTGTAAGAAAACTTTAAATTCTGTTGAATGTTCTTTCTTATCAACTGGTGAAGATAAAGCTGGAGCATTACATAATCATACCTTGACTTATTAAGCTTTTTCTTTACCTTTATTACACCAAGTTGAGGAATATCCTTAATACGAGCAATAATTCCAATTCGTCCTAATTCATTATAGAGTTCTGTGGTAATTGGATATAAATCAATCGTTTCTTTAAGATTATATTTTCTTGATTTTTGAGCAGGAAGCAAATTATGTTTTATATCCATATCAATGCCTCCGTATTAATCCATAGGTTTAACATTTGACTCAATAAATTCAATTTCTTCTTTACTCAAATTGTATTTATTGTATAATTGTTTATCTATTTCCGAAACAGACTTGTTCCAGTCGATATCAGATTGTTCTGAAAAAATCTGCATAGGAACATATTCCCAAACGGATTTTGGATTATGATGTGTTGCTTTTTTTATTCCAACTAATGCACGAACAAATTTTGTTTTAATATATTTTAAAGCCGATTCTACTTCGTATTGATTATCAAATGTACCTATACTTAAAAAAGTATCTGATCCACCCATTAGAGGAGGTGCAATTATTGGTGATGCAAAAGTGTCAAATGATCCACTCCCATTTGCTTCTGGAATGAGCACATTATAGGAATCAATATATTCGTTTTCTTGTAATAGATTTCTCTTGATATTTCTCTTTATTCTTCCATGCTTTCCTTTAGCCAAAATAACAACGTCATCTAGATTTGTTTGTGTTTCTGTAAATAGTGCAGGCAATTCTTCAACTACCCTTGAAACTATTTTTCTTTTTGTTCCTTTTCCTGATACAACCGCAATTTCTGGATACTCACTTATTGCCTTATCAGAAAATCTGTAAACTCCTTGTGATGATATAAGAGCAGCAAAACTACTAAAATTAGAGCCATAGTATTTTTTTAATGTTTTAAAGATAGAATTCAACTCATTGTATGCTGTAAATATACCAATGTCTCCGTAGTCTTCATTTGAATTTCTAATAGTAACCGCAAGGCCACCTTTAATATCGACACTGTCAAACACATCTTTTGAGCTAGCAAAATACTCTTCAACTCTAAAATGAATATCTGAAAGCATTTTTTCATTCCATTGTTGTGGTGTTTGTCCAGCATCAAAAAGGAAACGTCCTGGAGTAATATACACAACTAAGGATGATAGTTCAAATGCTAAATCATAAAATTCATTATATATTGGAGGCTTTCTAGTACTTTCGCTTTTATCTTGGTAGGGCGGATTTCCCACAACTGCATTAAATTTCATTTGTTCACCTTCATTCTCTACATTATTATCAAGCGTCATTTCACTTGCCATACAATTCTGTGATAGTATGGATTTGATTTTTGTATAATCAACCTTGTCAGTTTCTCTGCCATTACTGTCAGTTTCTTTCAAGGTAAGCAAATCATAGCTCGTGAATTGCGATACAATCATGTCCACATTCAAACCTAAGACTTCGTATACTTTCCTTGTGAATTCATAAGCAATAGAAGAAGTAGGTATAGACATTATTTTGTCTTTAATGCTATCTGTTGAAATTCCCATAGAATTACATCTATGTACAATGGCAATAGCAAATTCACCCATTTTGCTTGCAATATCCAGTATTCTGCCATTAGGTAAATCTAAAAAGCATTCATCTGAAATCAAGGATATCATATCAGCAGCGACATTATCAGGTGTTGTAACTTCCGATTCAGATATTCTATCAAATTTCTTTATTGCTGTTAAAGCTCTTTTAACTGGCTCAACCGACTCGTCATGAGCAAGCTTATTTAAATTCTGAATTTTATAATCAAGCTGGCTCAAAATGAATAGGTTAATATGTTCCTTTATAAATGATAAAGCATTCTTTGAAACACCTAGATTTTTGGCAATTCGCTCGTTAGTTGTTTTTTCTATTACAGCAAGTATATCGTCTAACGACTTGACAGCGTCAGATGTCAAAAATGAAAAGAAAAGAATTCTAGAATAATATGTCCTAAACTTATTTTCTAAAGATTTTGTATCATCTTCTTCATTTTCAGAATGTGAATCATTGTTCTTATCCTTATTATCAAAAGTTCCATTAACTTCATCTTCATCCGAATCATTGAAGTCGCTTTCTTCTCCTGTGTAAACGTCCATTGATAATCCGCCCTTACTTCCTAGCTCAGCTTGTTTTTCAATGATTTTTTTGAATTCCTCATAATTCAATAAGGACATATCAACAGGTATATCCTTTGTTTCTTCAAAAACACCCTTTGAGTTAGAGTATTGACTAATTATCTCAAGGATATCATTTGGTTCAACCTGCGTTATCCTATTTTTATTGATTTGAATAATAGGAGATATTTTTAGTTCCTCACCTAGTCGTTCTTTCAAGTGCTGATTGCCTGCAACATCTGTGTTTACATTGTAAATCATAGATTTTTGTTCTTGCATAGTAAACATTCTGTGTGGGTCAAAATCTACAAGTAAAGTTTGTGGCTTCATATTGAATTTAATTTCCTCGCCAGAATCATCAATATACTTTTTGATGAATTGATTTTGTAATCTGAATATTGCCTGGTCATACTCTTGTGGTGAAGAAGTATCTTTCAAATATATCATTGTATCCCACTGCTCAACAGTACTACCTGTAAGCATACGATTCACTGTAAGAGTGATTGTTTTCTTCTGTGCATCATCACAATTCTTTATTTTTGTCTTTACCGCTTGTATATTACGATATTCATTAGGTTTGTCAACACCAGATATATTAATGATTTCATATTGTTGAAGATTCTTAAACTCACCTGCATGATTTTTTATAAGTTCTTCAAGAGCATCACAAGCCGAACAATATGGCAATACCACCACTATGTGTTGACACATTTTACCACTTTTTATTTTATCGTAATCGAGGAATGACAATAATCCATCATCTTCCTTGCTACCATCAACAGCCATAAAAAGTTCAAGAACTTCTTTTTCGTGAATAAACTTTTTATGTTCATTGTTCTTTGTATCTTTCTTTATTGATGAAGGTTTCAATAATTCTGAAAAAGCATATGTAACGCCGTTACTCTTAAGAGAGTTTAATAGCTCTAATGCTGATTTACTTGGCGTAAATGCAAATCTCACCATCTGAGGAAATCCAAAATAAGGATTGTCATATTCTTGATATGCTTTCTTAGTCAATGGATTTATAACTTCATTATCAATATCTTTAAAGTGAATGTCATCCCACTTTTTTTGGTCTTTTACAATATCCGTAAATTGATAAAACGCAACGATATCATCTTTTTCAAACTCACTACCCATTAATATACGATAGGGTGTTCCAGAAAGATGCAATGTTACATTAACTGATAAACTTTTTAATGTTTCTTCTGCTTTGTCATACTCTATAAAATCGTCATCGGCGTATTTTTCATTAATATCCTTTACGTAGTTCTTATCTCTTAATACTTTGCCGTAACTTTCAGCTCTTGCTCCATAATGAGTTTCATCAACTATTAATAAATCAATATTATTTACAAATAGTTCTTTGTGCTTATCTTTTATTTCTTCTCCCTGTAAATCTTGAAGAGTTAAAAATACAACAACCTTTTTGTTTTCATAAAATTTTGTTTGTATAGCTGAATTATCTCTTAACAAATCATCTGAGGATAGAAAGACATATTCCTTGTTGAAGTTTTCTGCACTTTCAACTGTCTTTTTCCATTCTTCTTTGACATCGGCTTTTGCTGAAACAACAAGAACTAACTTTGCACCCGATTCGCCCATTTCCTTAGCACAGCAAAGAGAAGTGAAAGATTTACCAAATCTCATTACAGCATACATAAGTAAATTTTTTCTTCCATTTTTAATTGCCTTTTTGAAGTTTTCGACTGTCTGACTTTGATTAGGGCGTAAATCCCAATAACCTGTTGATGCATAAGTAAAGGTTTCTGGTAATTTTGTATTGGCATCATAAAATTTATATTTGCCTGTATTTTTTTCAAAATCAATATGTATATCCTCAATAGCTGCTGTTACATCATATGTAGTTGTATCCTTGAAAAACTCTTTAGAATAGTATAAGCCTACGGGAATATTATTTTCTTGTAATCTGTGCTTATGCAATACAAATTCTAGATATTGATGGATTGCATAATCCCTAAAAAATACATCATCTGACAAGGCTGCAGTATTTTCAAATTCCTGCACTAAGTCTGGAAAGTACCTTTTCCATTCAGCAAGTCTTGTAGGCACAGGACGATATGTATCGCCTACTTTCAAATAATTAGGGACTGTATTTGTAGTAAATGCATATATGCTCGGCTGCACACGTCCAACAATTAATTGGTCTAATAAATCTATATTTTCTAAATTTGACATTTATTATTTGCCTTCTTTCGTTATCATAGACTTATATGTCAATATTTCTTTTGAACGCCAATCCTTTATTTTACAATAACATGGTTGGTTACTTTCAATGTTTATTTCACCTAGCGTAAGCTGATAATATTGTTCAAAGATGTCTTCATATGGGACTGTGAATTTTAAGCCATCCATTTGCCAAATATTCCATGATATAACTGTTGCAATTTCTTTTATTTGTTTATAGCTTGGTTTGCTCTTAAACTTATAAATAAAGTTGTCTATAAATGTAAACAGAAGATTTTCTCTTGCTAACAATAAGCTGTCACCTTGAAATTCAAATCCATATATGCTTTCAAACGCTCTTTTTGTCCATTTGAACCATTCATCTACATCTTCTGTATTTTCATTTACAACCCGCAATTTTCTATCTAATAATCCAATTCTTGAATCTACATTGATTGGATTCCCAGTAACTGTATCATATCTACTTACTAAGTAAGGAGCTTCACCACAAGTTATTTCTAATCTCTTATCATCAACATATTTTTTCCATGTATGATTCTTGTCATCTGGAAACACTATAACACTTTTTGATGTGACCCACGATTTTTCTTCTTCTTTGTTAAAAACATTTTTTTTCCCAAACCATTCATTATCAATAAGATTATTTTGAACATTGCAGATCCAAGAAGGCGTGAACACTTCAGCCTTTCCTTTTGTTCTGGATAGCTGCTCATCTTTATTTTTGGTAACTCTTGGTTGTATAACGCCTGAATTAACACCCGAAATTAAATCTATTCTAATTGGGAATTTAGCATTATAAGAATCCCCTAGCATTTCATAATCAGAAGATGCCCAAATAATATTTCTTTTTGTAGTTCTATCAATAAGTAATATTTTAAGAATATCTTTTCCGATATCTAAAATATCATTTTCCGATATATCTACAGCATTGTTTGTTGCCATAAATTCCTCCAATTTATATTTCGTTCCATGCTTTTTCTAAAGCACTAAAATCAATATTCTGTAATTCACAAAATTCTTTTATTTTCTTCATAGCTGCCATGTTAGGCTTACTTTTTTCACCTTCCAATCGATTCACCGAGGAAAAAGAAACATTTAATTCTCTAGCAAACGTCTCTTGAGACAAGAAACATTTTTGCCTTATTCATTTTATTTCTTTTGAATATGCCATTTAATTATCTCCTAATTTTAACGTGTCATTGCTATAGTATAATTATAGCACATTTTTATGAAAATTTCTAGTTCATAGACCTTCAAGACATAATTTATGAGATTCAACACAAGACTGCAAATGCAGATACTTTCCTTGACAAGGTCAGAAGATACACAGATATCAAAGAATTAGATGCTGAGATTATCCGAACCTTCATAGAGATAATCAATGTGTACAAGGCAGAAAAGGTGGATGGGCATAGATGCCAGCGAATCCAAATAGTCTATAATTGCATAGGTGAATTTCAACCACCAAAGTAATAAAAACGGCATAGCCGATATTCCTATCAACTATGCCGAATTTTTCAAAGGATTGAAAATCCCTTAGTAAGTGAGGCACCCTTTACAGTCCCTTTTTTATTATCTGTTAGTCTGCAGGTTCTTCGTCACATTAATCTTTTTAATGCTGATTATTGAAGGGATAAATGCAAGTGCATATATTATTAAAATTATCATAACTGCCGGCATTACATCTTTTAATGTGAATTTAAAAATATAACTGTATAAATTCTTCTTTGTATATAAATATACAATGTAGCTGGCTGCATACGAAAATCCGCTGCCCAGTATCAGGGATAAAATAACTGTTCTTGTGTTTTCATATAACTGAATCAGACATATTTTCTTATTTTTTATTCCGATGGCTTTAAGCATGGCAAAAATATTTTTATTGGTGTCAAATTTATCATACAGCGAAATTAATGTATTCAATGATAAAAGCACAACAAGGATAGCAAAAAGCGTATAAGCGAAAATATTCATAACTAATTGTCTAAGTTGTATGTCATGATTTTTTTCATAAATGTTTACAACGTCTATGTCATTAATTCCTTTAAAGAATTCATATATCTTTTCATCATCATTACTAAGATTATTAAAAAGTATCATTTGCGGATATCTGTAAAATTCCAATTTTCTGAATATATTCATATTAACCAGAATCACACATCTGTAATAGGAATCCGGAATCTGTATTTTTATATCCGGAATACTGTCAGCCACCGTCAGATAATATTTTGACATATCTGTTGCACTGACAAGATCGTATTGTATCTTCTCACCTTTTCTTAATCCGTTGGAGAATCCCGTATTGTTTGGCGATGTTACATTTTCAATGACAATACACTCATCATCGGAAATATTCTTAAATGCTCCGTCATACAGCTTTTTATATATTTCTTCATCAACTCCGACAAAAATAAAATTATCCGAATATGTACCATATTTATTTACATAGAATTTTAGATAATTTTCATTTGACAGTTTTGAATAATACTCTTTATATTTTTCTGAAATATCTTTTTTATCGACTTCAACTATTACATTTGAATAATATACAGGACATATATCAAACAATGAAGGCTGTGCAACCATGTCATCATACATTTTCTGTATTTCATCAGAACCATATATTATGGATTCAACATCTGAATATTCGTAGTTTATTTTATATTCATAACCGACATTTTCTTCATATCCAAACAGATAAACAGAGAATACCCTGAATAATGTAATTGCAGTAAATGCCAGCACAATAACCAGGACAGACAGTATATTTTTCTTTTTATATGATGACATATTAATTTTTGCTATCCGTACGAATGGCATTTTTTTCTTATAAAGCCTGCTTTTCTGTACTGTTTTTTCACTGATATCGGAACTATTGGCTACAGATTTATATATGTTTCCTTTGATGATGTTCTTTGAGATATTATATGCCAGCAGACCTACGATAAAAACAACTGCTGTATCCAATATAATTATCTGACAAACCAACTTCCATATATGAAATCCTTTTGCTATACTGTTAACAAAAATGCCGGAACAGATACCGGATATTAATGTTCCTGAAATCACACCCGTTATCACAAGTTTCATAATGATTTTCGTAAAATTCATCCGTAATACAGCTGCTTTAATTCCCAATGAACGGAATATTGCCAGGTCAGATTTTATCTTTTTACCTATAATAAAAATTATATTAAAAATGATTACAATAAACAGAAAAATCATCAGTCCCAGAATAATATATTTTAAAGATGAAAAAACATTGGTGGATTTTCCTGTCTCGTTAATCTCCGCATAAGTAAACAGATTGGTATTATATATAAAATCCGAATCACTTACATGGTATTTCTGTTGCAGTTTCTCTGCATCATTAACATATTTTTCGTGTATTGATGTACAGGCAATACTATACCTGCCATAATCAATGTTTTCATTATAGTAATAAAATAAAGACGGAATATAAGTATACATTGTTACATCCGGCATATTTATATAGACAATGCCGGTAACAGTATAACTTTTTTCGTCGATTTTTATTTGGGTAGTACCGTCATTTTTAAACTCAAGCCCCTGTTTATACAAAAACTTTTCTTCGCATAATACCTCATTTTCATTCTGAGGCAGCCGCCCTTCCTTGAGTTTTACATTCATTAATCCAAAGAAATCACTTTTAACTCTGTAATTATATAACTTATTCACAGGATCAAATTCCAAAGTATATACACAGGATTCATCAACACAATCTTCTGCTGTAATTTTTTCTGTGTCGGATTTGGAAATATCAGCCATCTGGAAGTCATATTTGCCATATAATTCTTTTCCGGTCTTTATATCACTGTATTTTTTTATTTCAAAAAAGGACCAGTACAGACTGGCAAACACCATACATACGCATGTAATTATGACAAGCAGTCTGCTGATTTTTGTTTTCTTACGGAGTGCCTTATACATTAACTTAAATATATTGGTATTATACATTATCAGCCTCCGCATTAATATTCACTATCCTGTCCGCATAATGTATAAGACTGTTGTCATGTGTTACAAACGCCAAAGATGCTTCATATTCACTACAGCAGGTCACAAGCATATCCATAACCTGAATACTGTTTTTATAATCCAGGTTACCGGTTGCCTCATCTGAAAAAATAACATCCGGATGGTTTACCAATGCACGTGCAATAGATACTCTTTGTTTCTCTCCCCCGGATAATTGATGAGGAAGATGGTATAAACGGTTTTCAAGTCCTAACCTTTCACACAAATTAATAACATCATCAATCTGATACTCTTTCCCTGCTCCCACCAGTGGTATGAGAATGTTATCAATTACAGATAATGTTGGTATAAGGTGAAAATCCTGAAATATAAAACCAAAATTGTTAATCCTTATATCACTCATCTCATTGTCAGTGAGTTCAAAAATATTTTTCCCTTTATAAATAACCTTTCCGGAATCAGGTTTATCTATACCGCTTAAAATATTCAGAAGTGTACTTTTTCCACATCCTGACG
>ENA-OPES01000073-OPES01000073.1-human-gut-metagenome-genome-assembly--contig:-NODE-73-length-15097-cov-2.537761_pt1 | contig 15097 bp, 8 predicted proteins | sample MGYA00241305_ERZ501544 | MGnify/ENA primary metagenome ERZ501544 (study PRJEB25962, sample SAMEA2042430) | human gut metagenome | biome: human gut; feature: human-associated habitat; material: faeces...
CTGCCGATTCCTCCGCCCATAATTACACAGAAATTATCCTTATTGGTTATCATATTAAATGTTTTAAAAGTTTCTGCTAAAGTACTGTATATTTTATAAACGCGGAATGCTTGGAGAATATTTTCTCGTTTTTTTCGCCTTTTTTTAAGGAAAGTATTGTAGTTTTCAAAAAAAGCTGTATCTTTGCACCGCATTTGAGAAATCAACATGCCCAGATGGCGGAATCGGTAGACGCGCTGGTCTCAAACACCAGTGGGGCAACCCGTGCCGGTTCGACCCCGGCTCTGGGTACGAGAGAAAAGGATAAGTAGTTAATAATAAACGACTTATCCTTTTCTACATTTAAGAATGTTCCCGTTTTGTTCCCGCACAAGGTTCTATAATGGAGAATTAGAACGAAATAAAAGAAAATAAAGGTATATGAAAAGTAAGGTGCTACACATTGTTATTATTGCATTATGTATCATGACTGTTTCTTCGTGTTCAAAAGATGAATCAGAGAAACGAATAGAATTCGCTAAAATTGTTGAATCGCGTACAAGTCAAGACCTGTTGAATGATCTATATGTAGGTAGTGATGCAGATGTAGAAGCCATTGCACGCATTATGAATGTAACGCCATCTTCTATAGAAAGAATCCGAAACGGAGAAACTGAACCAACAGCCCAATTTGAGGAACGCATACGTGAAGTGTCATTGTATTATATGCAAAATGACCAATCATTCTCAAAATTGCAATCAATTGTTGACCCAGAATATGGATGGTACGATTCAATACTTAATTTCCCTTCACATCATCCATGGTGGTTTTGGTCTATTAATATAATTTTGTTGCTTATATTAGCTTTTGCTGCTCTCATTGCTATTTGGCCAATATTACTTGAAATGTTGATCTTTCTTATAGCTTGGATTGCAAGTTTGATTTGCTCTCCAAAAGCAATGCAAGATTCATATGTGGATTCTATCAATCCAACAATTGAACAACTAAAATGAATCGTTATGGCTTGTTGATTTTTGCATTCTTATCCTTACTAATAACATCATGCAAGGATAAAAATGCTGTAGCTTTAAAAGAAAAGCTACAGTCAAAATATGCACAATTCGACAAGGTGGCACATCTGTCATCGGGCAGCAAAGTGCAGTATATGCAGATGGAGAAATCCATCAATCAGCAATATATCAAAGACCTTGATTCTCTCATAAACACGGCATTTGCCAGACAATTAGAGCGGTTTGAAGATGAAGAATTAGGCGTATTATCGAGTTACAAGAATATGTTCTCTTGGCTTTTCAAGAGCAAGCAATCTTGGGATGATGCGATGATTGTTATGTCGAACAAATATTTTAATTCCCTTGATGTAAGCCAGGAACAGCACGCCTTATATTTAGAATATGTAAAAGACATCAAAGAAATACGTCAACAATTTCTTTCAGTCAAAGGATTGCCATCATACACTCAAATTGATTTGCCATCAGAAACAATTACTCTTGATGCATTCTCCAATCATTCCCGGAACAATTTGGTTATTGAATTCGGCACAGAAATATTTGGATGGTTCCTTGGGTTTGTATTAGTTCAAATAATCTTGCTATTTATTGACAAAATAGCTGGTCTATGGGGATGCCTAATAGATGTTATTGTATTTATTATCATAGTTGTTATTTCTGTTTTCATGTCAAGTTCAAATGATACTAAATTAATAGAGAGTTTGGAAAAACAGCATAATCAAACGGTCAGGTATGACTATGAGACGCTTTTAAAATCATTAAACAACAATACCGCAAAATTCTATGAAAACCTTTAAGTTCATATACATAGTTTTAATAATCTTTTGTCCGCTTATTATGTCTTCATGTAAAAAGTCGGGGAAAGAGATTGTTGAAAAAATAGCAACAGAAACAACGGAGAAAACTGCGAAAGGAATTGCTAAAGAAACATCAGAGAAAACATTAAAGACTTTAACCAAGAAAGAGTTACGGTCAATTGATTGGAAGGACTTGATGAAACTGATAAAAAAAGAAAATATCAATCTTGCAGATGCATTGTCACATTTGGATGGATCTTTCCAACGAAAAATTGGCAAAGCTATTCAATCTGACTATGACTTTTATTCAGCACTTATATCATCTAACAGGTTAATAGATGAATTTTCTCAATTCACAAAGAATGCCCCTAAAGCGACAGACAATATATACATCTTCAAATACTTTGCGAAGTGCCGAGATTTGGAAAGGCGTTTTGGTGTTTATAATACTTTGGGGAATATTGGAATTAAAGACGAAATGGGCGTCATAAAGTTTTTCAACGAGGCTGATAACACTGTAATTGGCGAATTTCGTGATGGAATTTTTCAAATAAAAGAACCGTTTAGTGCGGGCAAAAACCTTCTTGTGCAAAACTCTATTCTGAAGCAAACGCTTATACCTAATGCTGTTTATAGAATTAAGGGAACAAACGGTGTGACCTATCTTTACCATGTTGATGATTTAGGGCGTTTTTCAAAAATTGAGGCTACAGGAATAGATGCAAATGAACTGTTGACAAATGTTGTCTTAGCAAAAGAAAATCTAAACCTTGGTGCAGACTGGACAAAAAAACTCAGAACAGTCAGGCAAACATCCAAGGGCAACGATATTGACGCAACAATCATTCTAAAATATACTGATGATGAGACAACGCCATTAGCTGTTAAGGCAGATATAAAAGCAAATAACAAGCAAATTATTTCTGAGTCTTTTGAAAACCTGGATTATTTAGCAAAAAATGCATTTACAACAGCAGAAAATGCTTCTTTACTCAATAAGTTTGCTTCTAAGACAGGACTCTCAACAAAGAAAAAGGCAGATTTATTAAGCGAAATGGGGCAAGATGAGGAATTAGCAAAGCTTATTCATTCTAATCCAGAACTAAACATAAGGAGATGGTTGAATACCAGAAATCCTGTTGACAAAAGTAAGGTAGCTCGTACAGCCAATGGACGTATGGTACTCAATGGGGAATATGCAGGTAATGTTTATTATTTCAACCCTCATCTTAATTCCAAACTTAGAGCTAAATAAAAAAATGGTCCTATAGAAATAAAAAAATTTGGTTTGCTAACGTATTATGATTTTATCAAATTAGATGAGCTATACCCTGAAGGAGTTCCTTTTTCAAAAGAGGGATATCCAGACTTTTCCCAAATTGCCTTTAAAGACAAAAAAGGAAAGGCTTTATGTGTTAACATAGGAAAATTGTCAGATAATAGTGAAAAAGATAGAAAAATGGCACAAAAAATATATTTAAGAATGGGCTATCCTAATTATGGCTATTACACATGGCACCACATAGAGAATAGTAGTAAGTTAATGCGTGTGCCAGAATCTATACACGACTTAATCAAACATGCAGGAGGAAGGAGTACCCATAAAGTGGAACAAACAATTAAACAAGCTGCATAGATATGAAAAATAATTTTTTCATTCCATTCAAAGGGAAGAACTATGAATGTGGTGTTGGCACAAAAAAGAAAAAAATTCTTGTAATTGGTGCCAGCTTTTATTGCCCATATATTAACGGTAATGACGATTGCAAAAAATGTACCGACATAAATCTAAAGGATTCAAGTCCTTATGATAAAGAATGTAAAATCTACAAGTCAAAAGGAAAAACACTTCATAATGAACCAACTTACAGTATAGAAAATGAAACAACTGCTTATAAGAGGTTTGCAACAAGTATAAGCAAATTTGTCGGAACCGATGACTACGAAAAGATCTGGTCTCATTTATCATTCACAAACTATGTCCAATTCATCTTACCTGTAGAAGAAGGGAAAAAATACCGAGAAACAAAAGAGTCAGACCTATCTCCAAGAGACTTCAATGCCTTTTTGGACGTAGTTACCGAATTAAAGCCTGATATTGTTATTGTATGGGGATGTGTTGTAAATACTCCAATTAAAAATAACAAATATCTGATAGATAAAAAGGAACTAATCAAAACTGATGGATATGTGTGTCATTTAAGTATCCCCAATATAGATCATAAAATATGTATTATTAATTCTTATCATCCGAGTTCTAAACATTATTGGTATAATAATTTAAAAATATTCCAAGACTATCTATCGAAACAATTAATGCTCTAATCTAAACATAAATCAATTAGATTAAACATTTTTCCTCTCATTATTAAACCAATACACATACACATCCCGTATCGAAATATCATGGTTAAGATATGACCGACTGATTTCGGTCGAAAGCGTATAAACCGGATAGTCGGCAACCTTGAAATGCCAGTAGATGGCTCTGTTGTCGGGATAAATTCTACAGTTATTCCGTTCGCAGAAAAGGTGTTTACCCTCGGCTGTATAAAGGAAATAGTTGGTAGCCGCTTTCTGTAATTCCACATTATTCTCTTAAAGTTCACGTATTTTTACGACAAGTTATTCCTGCTGTTTCTGTTTGGATTCATAGGCAGAAATATTCATTTCACACCATGTGCCAATTTTGAAATATTCATTGGTACTGCTAATATATTATCGTATTGCGTCTACTACAAAAGGCAAGCCGTGGGTTCTTGTTGTTATTTTAGAAATGCAAATGTACAAAAAAAGGAGCGATTCTTGTTATTCAATCGCTCCTTTTCTTAGGTTATGTTTAATAATAGTATAAAATTATGCTGTTGTCATTATTTATTCTCACCAATCTCAAACGGCTTCGTTGCCGTGGCGTTGCCGTACTGGATATAGAGCTGATATTTACCCGGTTTCATGTCGGTAACGTCTATAAGATATGGTGCAATATACTTCACAGCCTTAACCACTCGCTCCTTGCTGTCGAAGATCACCACCTTTGCCGGATCCTGCGTGGGCAGAGTGAGTCGGATGCCCGAATTGTTAGGATTGAACGTAACGCGGGCCTCTTCAAGAGCGTTGGCATAGTTGACGGGCAGCTCCGTGATGTCCTTCGGAGAGAACCTTACCATCACCCTCAGCGGCGCTCCCTTCACACCGTCCGGTCTTACATATACAGGAATCTCCGTACCGGGTTCCACCTGCATCATGTTAAGTTCTACGTTGAGCGAGCCGTTGTTTGAAGCATCCATGCCCAGCGTGGTATTCTCGAACACGAAGGTTACTTCCACGGGCTTGTTGTCAGGATTGTCAGCCGAACGGGCCACACCCATAATATAGCCTTTGTTCTTAACGACGTTGTCTGTCTGCATCTTCACCCACGCTGTCTTGCCGGGCTGCTCTGCACGCGAGCGTGTGCTGTATTCACATATATAGAATGCCTTCTTAGAGTCATTCAGGCTATAGCCCAATGAGTTGAGATCGCTTATCTTTGAAAGGCTCACGTTGGCCGGGAACGATATAAAGTTCCACTCACCCGGCTTGAAAGTATATTTCAGTATAAGCTTCTTAACCGTTACAAAGCCTTTGTCGACCACCACCTGTCCGCGTGACTCCGGATCGGCATACACTGTCAGCTGGTCTATCTCGTCACCATCGTTCAGGACAAGTTTTCCGTCTTTTGCCACAGTCTTATTATTGCGCACATAGAAGCGGCACTTAGTTATAGGCGAGGTAAGATATTCGTCTGTACCTGGCTGCACGGCCGTAACCTCTATATATGCCGACTTATCCACCGGTATGGTATGAACGTTCAGCACATTTCCCTCTATGGTTGCATATTCGCTTCCGGCTGTTATATAGTAGAGCCCGGTGCCGCCTGAAGTGAATCCTGCGTCAAGCGTATGTGTAAACGGCTTGTTATAGGCCAATATGTCAGTTTCAGGCCATGTGGCATTCTGAGCTTTTCTTACATCCTTTTTAAGATAAACACGTCCAAGCGGGAAGTTCATGTGGTCCTGAGCGTTATCATCAATAACATCACCTGTTATAACAATATTCGTCTGTCCGTCAATAGGCACTTCATACTTACGCAGATATATACCATCGGCCGGTTTCACCGGATTGGTCTTGGCGTACATTGTCTGTGTCTCCTTTACTTCACCGTTTACAGAAAGAGAAAAACGGATGTCGCCGCTACTCTTATTATCTTGTATTCCGTAATACGTAAAAAAGCGTGAGTACGGACTGTCTTCAGCAAAGTTGAACGTGAAGCTGCCGTTGGCATGAGTGCTGAAACTCTTATAGAAATTAATACCGTCAACAGGGAACGGATTTCCGCCATCAATGCCTTCGTCAAACTTTATTCTATTATCATATCCGCTCGTAGCAGCATTCCACTTGACATCCTGTCCGATCCATTTAAAACGCTCGACGCCATTGTCCTCTATCAACTCAGAAAGATACTGTGCTCCGGTTGCAGTGATAAATTTAGCACGATATGCATATCTGTCAGTTGTGTCAAGCAGAGGCACCGTGAAGTTACGGTCGAGCGTCTCCGGTATTGGCAGCAGATAATATCCGTCTGACAATGGTATATTGTCTGAATACACTGTGCTTTTGCCGTCACGCAGACTGAAGGATACTACCTGAACATTTTGTATTTCCTCGCCTCCGGCATTGACCTTAGCCAATATCATACGGCCCGAGACACCGCCGTCGGCACTTGGAACAAGTCCTATCAGCTCAATGCTCTGGGCCTGTGCAGACAGGCCGAGCAATGAGAACAATAAAACAATTATATATCTTGCTTTCATTATCTTACGTTTATTTTGTTTGTATAATCCTTGTTAGATGTGCGCACACGCACGATGTATGTGCCTGAAGGCAACTGATGAGAGTAGCTGTCTGAAGACGTTGTCGTGTAGACGCATCGGCGTCCGGCTGTGTCGAACATTTCTATTACCGACTTGCCTGAGAGACCTTCTATGCGGCATGTGTTTCCATCGATGCTTACCGAAGGCTTGCCGCCGGCAACCTGACCTACGCCTGTGGTCTCCTCATGTACACTAAGCACGAGTGCAAAGCGCGACTTGGCTTCATCAACATTATTGACGTCAAATTCATATCCGTTGCCGTCGAGCAGACTCCATCTCTGACCTGTTGACTTGTCAAGCAGTTCTGTCTTGTCGTTAAGGCCATAGCCATAAGATTTTATTGCAGCTATACGGAACTTCCCTGTAGACGAGAGTCGCAAGTAAAGTGGTATCTCAACCTTCTTGCCCGGAAGCACGTTTACCGACAGGTTACGGTTTCCGCATACAGTGGCAATCTCGTTGGTCTTAGAGTTGAGTCCTCCCCACATCTTCACGGCATCCTCACCGAGAACAAATCCGGCAGAAGTTTCATCCTGCAGCTTCACCTCAGTGCGGTCGGCCAGCTTGTCTGAGTCGCCCTCATAGAGACCGATACGCAGCATCTTGCTTTCATGCAGCATGTAGTGGTCGAACACGCGGCGGCTTATGCTCGTATTCTTAGCCTCTGGTGTTATCACAAGACTCGCACCCGCCTGACGTGTCTGCACGAAGAACGGCTGGAACGGCATCAGTTTCTGAGTCTCGTCATAGTTCTCAACCATATCCCAGGCTGTATATGTGTCGCTTTCAGGATTATACTGGTAGAGATATTTCACCACCTCATCCTCATTCAGCACGACATTATGCTCCTTCGTAAGGTTTATGTTAGACAGATACGGATTACCAATGAGGTTCCATCCTGCGTCAAACTCGCTCTCGCTCGGATAATATTCAAGCATATCTGCATAAGCTGCGTTGCCGTTGCTGAGCAAGCTGCCGAGAGAGGTGTTCACGATACCCTCCGCACCTCCGTCAGAGTCAATCTTTATCTTAACGCCGTCGCTGAGCACACCCTGCAACAGCTTAGCCTTTACGCCAAACGATACGTATGGCGATGTAGCCTCTATCACATTCGCTCCGTCTTCATTGTCAGCCAGCGACAGCTCTACAATAGGCTCGAGCGCAACGTTGAGCTTAAGTTCGCTATTGTCGGTAACTCCCGAAAGCTTTATTGTAACAGGATTAACAGCCAGACTGTTAAGGTTGTCACGATTAATCGTCACAATGATATTCTGTTCTGCCGGACCGTTAAGGTCGAGTTCTGATATGTTTGCAGAAGCATATTCTGACTCAACTACAGACACCTGCACCTTACTTGTCGGATTCTTGCTTATCACGCGGCTCTTTACAGTTATCTTGTTGTTTACGTCGCTTATAATTATAGTGTCGCCGTCAGCATGACCGTCAACCGACAGGTTTACCTTTACAGGATATTCACCCGCAGCACCGTCGTACATCAGCATCATCTCACATCCGTCATTAAGGGTAGTGCCGTCAACCTCAAACTTCATTCTGCCGTTATCCTGACTCGACATCGGAACAAACGTTGAGAATGGTTCTGTAGATCCTATCGGACGCAGAGCCAACGTAACCGCCGGTGCCGATTCAGCCTGCTGCATTGCGAAGCTTACTGTTGCCTTCTGGCCAGATGAGAACACCGACGCCTTGCTCATGGTCAACGTATAGAACGAGTTGCTCAGCGGCGTAAGCTCTGCATGGTCAGCATTTGCATAGTTATAAGGTGTTCCGTTCATCACGCCAATGCCGAAGCTTGCGCTTACTCCCTGCGGAGCTGCCACATGAACGGCCTGACCTGCCTCTGTATCCTGACTGTTCTGGCTGAACGTAGCAGTGGGGTGATATGGCATGTGAGAGAAGTCTTCGTTAGACGTTGTTCCATACAGAGTGAGCTGAGTGCCCGTAACAACATCATAAACTTTTCCGTCCTCGTTCGTATGATCCATATCGATGAACGACACCAGACCCGGCTCGTCAAGACGCGGATTGTTCAGCATATACTTGCGTATCTCGTCAGACGAGAGCGCACGGCTCCACAGCATCACCTGGTCTATTGCACCCTTAAACCACTTGTCGCCCTGATAGTTCTGTCCAAGAAGCAATGCCGAATTTATCTTAGCTGCAGCAATCTTGCCAGAGCTGAAAGACTCGGCACCGTTAAGATATACATGGAATCCTTCAGGAGTAACCACAAGTGCCACATGCATCCAGCGGCCTACATCCGTAGACTTGAAATAATGTGTGGTAGACCATCCGTAATATCCGTCATTCCAGTGGAAACGCAGGTTCTTGTCTGCAATATGTATTCCGCAAACTCCACCGTTGCTGCCGCGGAAGAATATCAGAGGCTTAACGCTCTTGAGCATATCCTCGTTGTCCACACGCACCCATCCCATCATGGTGACATTGTTGAGTCCGTTAAGACTTCCGCTTATCTGAGACGACTGCACAGCAGCTCCGCCACTTGTAAATGTCATGGCCTTACCCGGATCCTGTGGCAGCATCTTGTTGTTTACAGTGATCACCAGCGGCACCATTGTACCGTTCTTGCTTTCGATGGTATCCTTAAGTGTCTTGCTACCTTTCAGCATTTCTACGTCAAGCTGCAACTTTGCCACAGCCTTGCCGTTGACGAACTTCATGTTATCAGCAACCTTGAACAGTCCTGTTCTCGAGCTGATTTCATAAATTCCTTCAGGCTCATTCATTCCGCCTACAAGGCGCGCATTTACATCATATGAAACATCGCTTTGATCATAAACGTCGATTTCGTTTCCTTCCCAGTTTCCGGCGAGCGAAGGCTCTACCGCAGCCTTATTCTCAAGCACGGCGAGCATCTTGTCTGCCAGTCCGGCAGCTTTCACCCCTTTGGCAACAAGCGTCTTTCCGCTTTCGCCAGCCTCCATGTCGGCCACTTTCATCCACACCTTCTGGTCTTCATACAAACCGCAGGCATAGAGCTGATACTGCTTTCCGCTATGCCATGACAGAGGCAGCTCTATATCAAGAGTCAGCTGACCGGCATCAGAGAACGGACGTATCTGGAACACCTCGGAAGCAGCAACATAATACTGAGTGTTGACACCCATGCTGTCCGGATGCAGGTTTGCATAACGATAGACACCGAATTCAGGCGACTGATCGCCCGAAGGCGTAAGATATATCGCAGTACCGTTGCCTGTGTCATAGGCTGTGCGTCCCTGAGGAGTCTTCACCTCTGACTTGACTGCACCTACAGCCACCGGCATCTTCACATAAGAAGTAACGGCCTGAGTACGCGGAGCCATTCCTGCACGCGAGAAGAGCTCATGCTCCTTGTCAAGCGCTCCGGCATTGAAGTCGTTGTAGTAAACCAAGGCGTCAGCCTCCGATGTGTCATGAGAGAACATGGCGCGCTTAACATCGTTCGCGTTGAGCGCACGGTTCCATATCTTCAGTTCGTCTACACTTCCCTTCATCGCCATGCTCTCAAATCCGTCGGCAAAGAGCGACAGGTTGACAGCACTGTTAAGCGGAGCCCACTGCACTATGCGCGGAGCCGAAGCCACCTCACTGCCATTTATATATAATGTAACATTTCCGTCACGGTCTTCGCTCAAAGCTACATGCGACCAGCGTCCCTTAGTCAGCGCTCCGCCTACGAGGTCGGTCTGCTGAGTCTCGTTTGTGTCGTATGTTGCACGGTCGAACAGCTGTGCTGGCGCATAGCGGAACTTCAGCTTGCCCTGATCCAGGAGCAACGCCCATCCGCGCGTATCGCGCTGCTGCTCTACAGGACGGTTACACAGAATGACACCGTCGTTCTCCGGATTAATCCAGAAGTCTATGGTAAAGTCATTAAAGAAGTAGTCAACATTTCCCAAGTCAATACGGCCGCTACCGTTGCTGTAAAGAGCCTGACCAGGTTTCGGAGTGTAATCAACAGCCGTTGCCTTTGCCGAAGACGACTTGACTGTATATTCAGCCGACTCTGTTGTTACGTCCGGCGACTCGCGCAGGGTCAGCTTCAGCTTAACTCTGTCTCCGTCCTTCAGGTTAGACGTGAAATACTGATACGGATTGTTCACGTCTGTTCCGTTTACATACCATGTATAGTCATAGTAAAGCGGAATAGTCCACTTTGTATCAATTCCGAATGTACGGCGTCCGTTGACATTAGAAAGTTCTTTCAGCGCAAAGCCGTTCTTGAAGTATCGGTCAGCCGGATGCTCAAGGTCAGCCACCCACACGCCACGTCCGTAATCGCCTATCACCATTTCCTGGGTGGTATAGTTCAAGGCAAGACGCTTTGCCGAAAGCGGATTATATCCCTTAAGCCACAACGACCATTGGCCAGTATTGTGGTCGCGCAGATATATACCTGACGAAGAACTGAAGAAATACAGGTCTCCTGTTCCCTCATGGAAGAATATATCGTCACACGAAATTGACGGCAGACCCTGCGAGAGGTTTTCGCTGTCTCCTGTTGTAAGATCATATTTAAGCACCTTTCCGGTCTGTGCAACATATATAACGTTGCTGTTATTCGGATCAGCAGCAATCCAGGCATTAGTAAACTTAGCCGGAACTTTAGAGCCGTTGGAACCGATCACCTTGACAGTCTCAAACGTATTGCCATTGTCTGTCGACTTGACAATTGTGTGGTTGGTGTTCAGCACAAACAGTGTAGGCTTGTCGCCGTCACGTGTTATCGCAAAATCACGCGCACCTGTTCCCGCACCGGTCTCATCCACGGTATTTGCAGACAGGTTTATCGTCTTGCGGCCGAAGTCCTCTATACGGAAGAACGACTGGGCATTGTTTCCCGGATTGTGAATCAGATACCAGTAGCCTGTACATACATCAGCCATCGAATAGCCTTCATACCAAGAGCTGAGCGATACGCCTTCAAGACCACCGCCTCCGCTTCCTGAGAAATAGCATGTGCCGGCATAAGGATTAAGGAAGGCTTCCGTACCCTCATATCCGCGCCAGTTGCCCCAGCGTCCGTAGCGGTATGTCTGAGCGTCCACATCCTGCGTGTTGCCAAGCATTGTCTGGTCGCCAAACTCGTTTACCTTAATAGAATAGTGCAGCTGATTGCCCATCGAGCTGTTTATGTTAGTCCACTCATGATTGTTTATGTCCTTATCCTTTACCAGAAGTCCCGCATCAGAGCCGCGGAACACACGTCCGCTGCGATGAGACACGATGCAGTGGTTGTCTGCATTATGACGTGCACTCGTAGTTGTATAGTACTGTCCGTTGTCGGCCAGAGCCTTAAGGCGGTTACCCCATCCGAACTCTCTGAACGTATGTCCGCCGTCACTGCTTATTGCAGAACTCATTGAGCATCCGTAGAGCCACTGGGGATCCTTAAAGTTTACGCCAAATCCGCCGAGCCAGCCCCATGGCGACTCGTTTCCGAAGGCAAGTCCGCTGCCGATACCATTTATAGGCTCCTGCAGCGTGCGCCATGTCTTTCCGCCGTCGTCTGAACGGTAAACAGCAGAATATACGCCATAGCTGACGTTACGCGACGCTGTTGCAAACCACATCTGCAACGGGTTGTCGGGATTCACTTCAAGGAAACTCTGGGTTGTAGCCTTAAACGGGAACTCGTTCACCTGACTGTAACGCAGTTCTGTTCCGTCCTGATTATACACGTCGAACGTCATGCGCTTTATGTCAAAGCTTCCGTCGCTCTTCGGGGTAAGTCCGTCTTCAGAGTAATATATACTGCGTGATGTCGGTATATATATAATGTTGCGGTTTGTGGGATGGAAGGCAAAGTTCTGGAAGAACGAACCCTTCATTCCTGTCTCAGGGTGTGTCTCCTTCAGGTTATCCGGCAGCACAATCTGCTTCCAGTTGACACCCTTGTCCTCGCTGTACCACAACTGACTGCCGAGATAATTCGCGCCAGACTGTATTGCGCCGATAAACTTCAGTTTTCCCGACGCATCTTTAAAGGCATAGCCGCGCTTAAACGACTTATGCGTAGCGCCCTGCACTCTGGTCCAGCTCTGTCCGCCGTCCGTAGTTTCATACACAGCACTACTGCTGCCGTTCTTCATGAAGGCAAAGAAATGATTCCAGTCATCCGGGTCTACGGGTATAGCCGAATGTGAGCAGATCTTGCGGAACTCACGGTCGGGTATTCTGTCCGTAACGCAGTCCCATGTCTCGCCAAGATTATCCGTACGGAATATTCCGCCTCCGTCAGGGATAACCATCAAGGCATCAGGGTCAGTAGGATGCACTACTATCCAGTGCACACGGCCCGTATAGGGCTTCTGCTGCACGGGGCGGAAGTAGCCGGGATTACGTATACCCTTCATCCTGTCTTCAGGCGTATAAGGTATTTCGGGATAATATGTCTCAAGCTGTTTTGAATAAAGGCGACGAACCGACTTCATTGTCTCGCCGTAATAAGCCGTATCCACAAACTGATAGATAGAGTCGCTGCCCGGCGTGTGGCCAAAAGTAGGAAGCCACTGCTTGGCATACATACCATACTCGCGCGAACCGCGCACCTTTCCACGATTCGTTTTTATGTATCGGTCCATAATCCTTGTTATCTCCTGCGGGAACCATCCGTCGCGCGCAAGCTTGATGTAGACCTCATCATTTAACAAATCCTCCTTTTTCACCTGTTCATAAGCAGAATCGGGTAATGTGGAAACAGCACGTTCCATCTTCGAACGCTTCTTGTCGTCAACGTTCTTCTCGCGGCCCAGATGTGCCTGCATGAACACGAACGGCAGCAGAAGCGCCACTAATCCTGTCAATCTTTTTCTAACCATAATACCTTTATTTCTGTTTATATAAGTTTTTGCATCAAATAATCTATTATCTGTTTCTCTGATGTGTGTGCAAAATTATACATTTGTAGCCAATTTAAAAAATAATTCGGATTATATTTGGCATAAATTAATAAATTTCCCGTTTTTTGTTCTATTTTAAAAACTTTTAAACAATCATGTCAACAAATACAAAATAATTGACTAACATCAATTCTTACAATTTGTAAGCTATATCAACCAATATTTTACCATATCTGAAAAATAGAACTATTATTTTGATAAATAAAACAACACATTCGTAGCATATAGAAAGAATTGACTTATATCAAGAAGGCAGCATACAGGAAAGACGGATTCTTGATTTTATAACATTATTTCATTATGCTTAATAGGCATTTCACCCATATTTTTACTATAAAAATCATAAAATATTGACGATTACCGGCCAAATTAAATAATAAACATTAAAAAAATTATGTTCCATTTGTATTATTGCATACATATTGTGTATCTTTGCACCCGAATCAAAAATACATTTAAATTATGAAGATGAAAAAAGAATACGTTTCACCCTCAATTCAAGTGTTACAGATAGAGTCGGAGAACATCCTTAGCGGAAGCAGTATTGGCGATATGAACCAGCTTCCATCAGAGCCAGGAAAACCATTTTACGACTACGAAGACGAAGAGTATTAACAAGACAAATAAGCATTATTATTTAATCAGATAGGACCGTTACATCAGATAACGGTTTTATTTTGTCTGAAACATTGCTCCATAAAGACAAAATCCATTGGCAGCAAAAACAGCAACAGCGTTTACAATTATAATATTACAGGATAACAGCAATTTAAGAAATTAATCACCGACATGAAGAAGACTATTATTGCGGTTGCGTGCATCATTGCAGGCTGCACGACAAAGGCTAAGGCAAACACGGCCGACAGCGTCAACACATTCCGCTCTGTCAACCTGCAGGAGGTTGTTGTGTCTGTAAATAGAGAGCAGACACGCAAAATCAACACTCCGCAGCACGTTGTGAGCGTGCCGAAGAGCTTTATCGACTATGCCAACAGGCAGTCGACAGCCGACCTGCTCAGCGAAACGGGACAGGTGCTCGTGCAGAAGAGCCAGCAGGGCGGCGGAAGCCCTATCCTGAGAGGATTTGAGGCGTCGAGAATACTGCTCGTTGTCGACGGCATAAGGATGAACAACCTTATATATAGAAGCGGACACCTGCAGAACTGCCTCACCGTTGACCAGTTTGCGCTGAAAAACATGGAGGTGCTTTTCGGTCCGTCGTCGCTCAACTACGGCTCTGACGCACTTGGCGGAACAATCACTTTCAACACGCTCTCGCCCACCCTTGCTGCCGACGGACAGACACATACAAGCGAAGGACATGCCGTGCTTAGATACGGCAGCGCAAATCAGGAAGGCACCGCTCACGTTGACTTCAACTACGGAACGGAGAAGTTTGCGTCGCTCACGTCGTTCACGTTCAGCAACTTCGGCGACCTGCGCGCCGGAACAACGCGCA
>ENA-OPES01000081-OPES01000081.1-human-gut-metagenome-genome-assembly--contig:-NODE-81-length-14453-cov-3.463884_pt1 | contig 14453 bp, 9 predicted proteins | sample MGYA00241305_ERZ501544 | MGnify/ENA primary metagenome ERZ501544 (study PRJEB25962, sample SAMEA2042430) | human gut metagenome | biome: human gut; feature: human-associated habitat; material: faeces...
AAAGCATTCTTTCGGTGTACTATTCGGTGTACCTGGTCTTATGCTTACATATGTGATATCTTCATGCTCTCAAAAAAGATCAAGAACTTTTCAAAAAAGACGACGACCTTTTTAAAAAAGAACAGGAACTTTTTTAAAAACGTCTTGGTCTTTTTTATTGTTACCAATGCATCGTAAACCGTCATTCTGTGGAGGTACAGACCTTTCATGCGTACTTTTTGCGGGGAAAAAGCCTAAAACACCCTACTTTATATCAAGTCGAAACGATCTATAAGAAAATGGTATGTGGCTGAAAACAAGTAATTTATGTGGAAATATACTTCAAAACATTGTGAGAGTATGAGAGCATGAATGAGAGCAATTTTTTTTATCCTTACTACATAAACCGTTAATAATAAACCTGTTATATATGCAGTGAGGGCATGAGGGTATACATGGCTCGAACTTTTCTTTGGAATATGCAAAACGGCTATATTCCACGATATAGGAATATATGCCGTTTTGATAGAGGGGAAATTTTTTATGGTATATAATTCCAATAATCCATATTTGTAATGATTTGAACTATAATTTTACGATCTCCTTCTCGTATTTCGTTGGGAGCATTCTGAGATGCATACGATATTTTTGCGCCCACTCCTTTTGCTTTTAACATTTTATTGGGAACTCCTTTCTTTATAAGTGCATTGACTACAGCGTCTGCACGTTTTTGGGATAGATCCATATTGTATTGTGATGATCCTTTTGCATCAGTACATCCTGTGATGAGATATTTTTTGCTTGTGTCTGTCAGCATAATTTGAGCTATTTCATCAATGATAGTAGCTGCTTTAGGAGTTATTTCTGTTTTATCAAACTCAAAATAGATATTGTTGAATAAATCACATAAAACATTGGGCTGGCTTGGAGTTTCTACAATTTGTTTCATGATTATAGGTTTTTCTATAACTTTTTCTATGATTTTTTCCACATATTGAATTTCCGGTTTGACTTTTAGGGATTTACCACCAATGCGCCACATCAATCGAATGCTTCCTTGCCATGAATTGGCTATATGTTTGTATGGCATGATGAGGTAGTCTCCTTGGAGTCCTATGCCAATGTTGTCATTAAGCCACATATTCACGCCTATTCCCAATGAAATAGGGATAAGATTTTGTTTATCTTTCCCTTCTTTAGTATAATCATTTGACAGATTCCATCCCATCTCCTCACTGTTGAATTCTTCCATCCCCTTATAGTTGATCTTAAAATTCTTGTACATATAGTTGGCTCCCATCCGTAGGAAAGGATCAATATAATTTGAATGGAGATATTCACCTAGGCGCCACTGTAACCCGATTCCTGTCATACCTAGCCATCTTGATTCTTTACCGTTACGGACAGGATCGGAACTGTAGTCTAATGTTCCTTGTAAATCTAGATAAAAATGAGAGTTAAGTTCACGAGCAAAATATAGATTTCCTCCAAAAATAAAATCTTTTTTATTAGTACCTACAGTGTAACCGCCTTTATTATTAGTATGGAAATTAATGACATTAAAACGTGTCATTTGAAGTCCGGTTGCGCCTATACCTATTTCCCATGCTTTTTTATTATTATCGGCTGCTCCATTCTTTGCATTTTGTTGTGCATTTATAGGTAAACCGAAACATAATACTGAGGTAAAGCATAGTATGAGATGGATTTTATGTATATATATTTTCTTCATATTTTTATTCTTCATAGATAACTTGTACTTCGGGCAACTCATAAGAGCTGCTATAGTTTTCAATAATTAATGTTTTTTCCTTTCCTTTTCGGAGATAACCTTGATAATATCTATAGAAATATGAACTGTTGCCACTGTCAATGTATATGGATGAATTTAAAAATGGTGCGAATACTTTGAACGTTGGAACTTCTGCAGAAGATCTGTTATTAGAACTTGATGCTTCTTGTGAGCCAGCTGTTGAGGTATATCTGAATGTGATATATGCCATTTTAAGTTTGCTGGCTTCTTCTTCAGTATATGCTATCGGTTCTACATAGTCCATTCCATTTTCTTTAACGACACGTGTGGTCGATGATTTGTAAATTCTTGTAAAGTCTATTTTTGAAAAATCCAATTCACCTTCAGCAGATGAGAAACTGGGTGCTTCTCCATTGGATATTATTTTTAATTTTAATGTTTTTAGCGTAGGTCCCATTTGATAAGGAGCTAATAAACAAACACCATTCCATTGGAAAGTTTCTCCATAATAAGGTTCTCTAGCTTTTACAGTGTAATAAACGTCACTTCCATCCCAATATTCAGATTGATTGTTTTTGAATTTTCCGGGATTTTCTTGAATGAACCGATAGGTATAAATATAGTAATAATATCCTCCATTATTTGAACTATAACTTTGGTTTGAATATAGTTTTTTGTCTGGCAAAATACTGTTGGGATTATTTTTGTCAGAGACTCTATATGCGTCTAAATTCCTTGAACCACTATTAGGTAAATAAGAAGGGATATTTTGCCATTGGTCTTCCGGATTAACTTTTCGTTGTATATAGAAATATAGATACTGATAATCGTATAATGAATTTGAATTATCGCGGAGGATCATTCTCATGCGTACTCTATTAGGAACATATGTGTTTTTAGCGGATTCTTGCGGCAACTTTCCGGCTAGGGTTACTTCTTTTACCGTTCCCCAGCGTAAGTTTATGTCTTGTATTTCGGGTAAATCTTCTTTAGGTACAATAAACTCTCCGTTTTCATTGGTAATGTAAGTTTTTTCCGCATTGATACCCGGCATGCCTTTTACTTGAGCTTTTGGTGCGATTTGTCCAGTTTCATCATATACTTTATAGAGTACACCTCCATCAGTTGTGCGTACATATTCACCATATTCTGATTGAGAATATTGTGCAATAACATTAGGTATACCCTTAATGATGGTAACTTCTGTTCCCGGTTTTCCTGGTTCTCCGGGTTTGCCGTCTTTGCCATCTTCTCCGTCTTTGCCATCTTTCCCGTGTAGATAGTCATAAAAATCCTTTAACGTATTTTTTTCACAGTCCCATACTCCACCATTTTTGTGGTCAATAAGTGCATCTGTTGTACCGCAAAATTTAGCTAAGTCATTTTTCCACAGTTCATGTGCTGATAAACCATTGCTTCCGTTTATTCCGTCTTTACCAGCTAAATAATTGAAAAAATCATATTCTGAAACTTTGTCAGAAGGCCATTTTTGTCCTGGATTTTTAGGATCATTCATATTGCCTGTTCCTACAGTTTCTTTCCATAGTTCATAAGCGGATTTTCCATTGTTACCATTTGTTCCACTGAGGTAAGTGTAAAAATCTGCCATTGTAATTTTATCTTTGGACCATGCTGAATTATTTTTGTCTTTGATTTTATCATTTTTGACGTCATTTACCCATAATTCGTATGCAGATGCTCCGTTAACTCCTTTTTCTCCTTGAGCTTTTATTCTTGTATCAGTAGTACCTATCCACCAATTTCCGTTATTACCTATATGGGGAGATACGCCATCATCTCCTTTCTCTCCTTGAGCTTTTATTCCTGTATCGGTGGTGCCTATCCACCAGTTCCCATTTTTTATCACCGGGGTAAGTCCGTCCGCTCCTTTATCACCTTGTTCTCCTTTGGGACCTTGCACTGCAATCCCTGTATTGGATGTGCCTATCCACCAGTATCCGTCTTTAATGAAAGGGGTTAATCCATCGCTTCCTTTTTCTCCTTGAGCTTTTATTTTTGTATCGGATGTATTGATCCACCAGTTTCCATTAGGACCAATATAAGGGGATGTTCCGTCTTTACCATTTTCTCCTTTTTGACCTTGAGCCGGAAAATTTGTATCACGATTGCCAATATACCAATTACCATTTTCACCAACATGTGGAGTAATACCATTTTCACCATCTTTCCCTTTTAAATATAAAAAGAAATGTTCCATTGTTGTTTGGTCTTTGGGCCAATTTATATTGCCGCCAGCAACAGATTGTTTCCATAATTCATAGGCGGAAAATCCGTCTTTGCCATTAATTCCATCCTTTCCATCTTTGCCGATAGCTTTGATTTTTGTATCTTTATTGCCGATATACCAATTCCCATTTTCGCCAATATGAGGTGATTCTCCGTCTCTTCCGCTAAGAAAATCCCAAAAATCGGCTTCTGTATTTTTTGAAGAAGGCCAAATGAGCGAAGGGTCATGAGGGTTGGTGACATTACCTTGGGTGATCAGGATTTTCCATTGATCGTATGCAGACATTCCATCTTTTCCTTTGTCTCCTTTTTCTCCTTTAATATAAACTAAAAAGTCTGCTAAATCAACTTGGGTGGAAGGCCAGTTTATATGACCGGTTTCAACTTCTTCTTTCCATATCTCATAAGCGGATTTGCCATTGGTTCCCTGAGGACCTTGGGGTAATTCAAAATCAATACTGCTGCACGAGAAAAAAAATGTGCAAAGTAGCACTGATAATACATAAATTTTGCATTTCTTCTTTGTATACATGACTGTAAATTATTAAAAATGAATTGTTCTTTGTTGTTACATATTGGATAAACTCCGTTCTGCTTTATTGAATATTGTATCGTTGGGGGGCATGCAATTTTATATTTTAGGTTATTCTGCTGTGTGCGATTTACATTATAATAATATTCACATTTTATTTGGATGCAAAGTTCTATATTTGGTACTAAAAAGAAGTTGCGTATTTAAAAGATTTGTTTGCATATAATCAGTTCTTTCTTTTATATCTGCATAAAAAGGTTTCCTATTTTTCTAAATGTTCGTTTTGGGATAGTTTTAAATGGTAGATGCTTTATATGATTTTACAGAGGGGTATAAAGGAAGTATTTACAACTAATTATTCCTCAATATTTTATAAGCAATAAGTCAGGAATATGGTCGTTGTCTTTAATTGTACATTCTAAAGGATGAAGATTTAACATTTTTATTATTTCTTAGCTTATTTGACTTATTATCACCTGTTCGTACAGTCAGAGTACTTCTTCCGAAAGTTGTTCGGGCTCCTCGTCCGTCACCTTATGTTGGTTGACGCCGGGAAAGTAGTGACGCGCGTAAATCATCTGTTGCCGGATGTTGCTGGTCGTCACGTACCGCCCAACATTCTATTAATTTATGAGCGTGCTCTAGCGGGTGATAATAAGTCGGTGAGTTGTCCCATCAAGCCGAAGAGGAACCGGAAATTATTATTTACCAGTTCGTGGTCACCTTCGATGAAGCAGTCCTTGATAAGCGTTCTCATAGCCGATACCTCGTCTTTCTTGGATACGGGCATGAACTTGGAGAACTGCGAAAAAGTTGGTTCTGCCATGAGGGCTACATACATCTCCTTTTTACCGCAAAAGGTTTTCCGAACTCCACCATCAAATAAACCTTGCGCAACTTCTTTTTCTTCCATAAACGTATTTTTTATTTTCCGATAGATATAGGACGGAAAAAAAGAAAGAATGTGGAAAAACGGAAAGGAAAGTGCGGAAACCCCGTGATGTTTTCCACCATGTGTATATGGGAAAGGGGTACGTTATATTTCTTTAACAATATGAAATAGTGAATTTTGCCTTATTTTGTGTCCTTTTATGTAGACACACAGAATAATAAGCCTATTTGTATGAATAAATTTACAATAGACATAGACGAAACATTTAAATACCATTATCGTTCGTTATGCTTGTACGTGCTGCACTATGTCCATGATACGGATATTGCAGAAGACATCGTACAAGATAGTTTTTCTGCCTTGTGGGAGAAATTAAGTATCAGTGGAGCCGAGATAGAAAATGTCAAAGCCTACCTTTATACGACTGCCCGCAACCGCAGCCTGGACTATCTGAAGAAGGAGGAGATTTATGATCCGAATCTTTCCCCTTCTGATTTTGAAGATACGTTGAGCGATGAGGAAGCGGAGGAACGTTCGGTCAGGGAAGCGCGGATGTGGACTGCCATTGATGCCTTGCCCGAACGCTGCCGGGAGATATTCCTGCTGAACAAACGCGACGGCATGAAATACAGGGAGATAGCCGCCAAGTTCCAGATTTCCGTAAATACGGTGGATAACCACATCAGCAAGGCGCTCCGACTGATACGGGAAGGGACACAGAAAGTTTACGCATTCTTATTTAACTAATATTCACAAATTCCGCATAGTGAATTTGTCTGTAATCCCAGTCATTAATACGAAAACCAAAATAAAAGAGTATGAGAACCACGGATGAAAAATGCCTTCATTTTGTCTTGCGCCACTATCAGAAGAACAAGTTGGATACGCAAAAAGCATTGAAGGCTTTCAAAGAGAAATACCAGATAACGGAACAGGAACGGAAATCCTTCCGCTTGTGGTGGATACTTCCCGGTATGGCGCCATTCTGGTCGCAGTCCTTATTTATCCCCGCTTCCGGGAAAACGGAGCATGGAAGGAGGTAACGGCTTACTCGCACCCCGTGGATTATATGCTTCCGGACAGTTCCTCCATAACCCTGTTCCCGCATTCTTCCGTCCGTTTCCACGCAAAAGATTACCGGAAATCCAGCCGCAAAGTTCACATGGAAGGAAAAGTCGCGTTTTCTGTCAAGCATGACAATGCCCACCCGTTTACGGTAGAAGGGAAACTGTCCCAAGTCAGGGTATTGGGTACTGTCTTTACCGTCGATGAGAGCCGTGCAGACACAGCTATCGTGCAAGTCACATCGGGAAAGGTGCAGTTCTCAGCAATCGGGCAACCGGACGTTGTGATACTGACCGGAGGCATGGCAGCGCAAGTGACGGAAGAACAACCGGACGTACAGGTAATCAAAGAACGGAAAGCGGGCAGCTTTATTTTCGACAACGCCCCACTTCCAAAGGTACTTGAGGAATTGTCCCGATATTATAAAGTCAAACTATCCGCAAGCAATGAGAATAAACGCCTGACGGCCAGCTTCAAGAACAAAAGCCTTGATGAAATAATCAGGTTTATAGAGAAAGTGTTGAATGTAAAGATAGAAAAAGTAAAACAATGAAGTTAACAATCATTGCGATTATATTGTGTGTCTCTCTGGGTGCTAAAGCCCAACAGGATTCAACCGAAATGAAAAAAGCCATAGATGCCATGCAAAAAATGTATTCTGTTCATTTCGTATACGATTCTTCCTTGGCAAATATAAAGCCCAAAGGTATCTTCCAGCGGAGCAGTTCCTTGCCTGAGAACCTAAAAAGGATTTTCAGCGGAACCGGCATCCGATGGGAGATTCAGGGAGAATATGTCCTGCTGTTCCGCCAGAACAACTATACTTTTTCCGGCCACATATGCGAGGATAAGGGAGAAACGCTGATCAACGTGACCATTTTCGATTTGAATACCCAAACGGGAACACTGAGTAACGAACAGGGATTTTTCAGCATTACGCTGCCGGAGGGGAAACACAAACTTCGTTTCTCTTATATAGGTTATCAGGATGTGGTGAAGGAGGTGGATTTGACATCCAATTACAACGGTGTCATCTACCTGAAAGAAAGCAATACTTCGCTGAAAGAAGTAGTAGTGGTTGCAGACTTGAACGCTTCCCTCCGCACGACACAGACCGGCAAAGTGTCGCTGACCTCGGAACAGTTGAATACGGAGTTTTCGCTGCTTAGTTCACCGGACTTGGTAAAGACCCTCCAGAATATTCCCGGTGTGGCTTCCGGAACGGAGCTGCTTTCCGGCATGTATGTACACGGAGGCAAGAACGATGAGAACCTTTTTCTGCTGGACGGAACACCGCTTTACCAGATCAACCATTTGGGCGGGCTGTTCTCCGCTTTCAATACGGATATTATCAAAAACGTGGATTTCTATAAAAGCGGTTTCCCGGCACGTTACGGCGGCAGACTTTCTTCCGTAGTGGATGTACGCACCAAAGAGGGGAACATGAAGGAGTTTCACGGGACTTTCTCCTTGGGGCTGCTCGATGGCAGAGTCCAGTTTGAAGGCCCGATCATAAAAGACAAGACCTCGTTCAACATAGCCATGCGAAGAAGTTGGGCAGATCTTTTCACAGCTCCGGCATTCTTCCTGCTCAACCGTTCCAATCCCGATGACAAAAAGAACGTGCGCTATGCCTTTCACGACATCAACGGGAAAATCACCCACCGTTTTTCGGACAATAATAAACTGTCCCTTAGCGTGTATTCCGGAAATGACCTGCTGAAGACAAAAGCCCGGCAGACGTTCGAAGACGGGGAACATTACGACTCCGATTTCAAGGCTCAATGGGGCAACCTGACTACGGCTTTGACGTGGAACTGTCAAATCGTCCCGAAGTTGTCCGGCAGTTTCACCGGTGTCTATTCACGCAATATCTCCATGTATGATTATGTGGAAGGCAGCCGTTTCTTTTCCGACGGGGAACAAACTTCCATGACGGGAATGGAACGGTCCAACCGTTCCACAATCGACGACATGGGATACCGCATGGAGTTCGACTACCGTCCCGGCACGAATCATCATATACGCTTTGGCAGCAATTATCTGCATCACATATATCATCCGCAAAGCACGGCTTCCAGAAACCAGACGGACAGGGATACCTTATCGACAGAAAACGCAAGCAGCTATAAGGGTAACGAGGTCGCTTTTTATGTGGAAGATGAAATGCGGCTGTCCTCCAGGACGAAATTAAACGCGGGACTGCATTACACCCTTTATCAGACAGACGGAAAGATGTACCATTCCTTGGAGCCAAGACTGGCCATGAGTTACCAATGCTCGGAAAAAGCCACGATGAAAGTGTCCTATACGGAAATGAGCCAATTTGCGCACCAACTGTCAAACACCTATCTGAACCTGCCGACAGACAGTTGGGTTCCTTCCACACGCAAAGTTCGTCCCATGCGTTCAAGGCAAGTGGCAGCCGGGATATATACGGAGTTGCCTTGGCATATCAGTTTGAACGTGGAAGGATATTACCGTACCACAAGCCAACTGCTGGAATACGACGGGGGCAACAGCCTGATGCTTCCTGCCGAGAACTGGGACAATCTGGTCAAGACCGGCAAGGGAAAGTCTTACGGCGTAGAATTGTCATTGGCATACAAAGACCGTTACAATGTCATCGAAGCAGGATATACGCTTTCATGGAGCTTGCAAAAGTTTACTGATTTTTATCCCGGCTGGTATTCCAGCAAGTTCGACAACCGGCATAAACTGAACATCGCCTACCGGCATAAGTTCAATGACCGTATAGATGCCTACGCCGCATGGGTTTACCGTAGCGGCGACCGTGCCACCGTCCCGAACCAGTATGTAAACGGGCCCTCTTTTCCGGGCATACCGGATTCAGGCGAACCGGAACTGGTTTACGAGAAACCGAACAACATCACGCTCCCGGCATATCATCGGCTCGATTTGGGTGTCAATTTCCGGCGTACTACCAAAAGGGGATTCGAGCGTATCTGGAACGTCAGCATTTATAACGCCTATTGCCGTATGAATGCGTTTTATACCCGGATAGAGCGTCTGCCCGACGGCGGTTTCAGGGGTAAGGGATTTGGCATTTTCCCGATTATACCCTCGTTTAGTTATACCCTCAAATTTTAAGTGCATGAAACATTTATATCATATATTACTGCCCGTGTATATCGGCTTACTTTCGTCCTGTACCTATCATTTTGAACTGGACGATGTGGGCGCTTCTCCCAAACTGGTGCTATACAGCTATCCGGGAAGCGGCGACACAACGGTAGTCCACCTTTCACGCAGCCTTCCCGTCAGTCAGAAAGGCGAGCTCGTCCGGGGACTGAAGGGAGCGGACGTCCACCTGTCCGTAAACGGTGAAGCGGTACCCCTTGCATGGACGGACGATTCCATACCGGGAGTCCCCGCCCAAAGCTATTACGCGGTAAAGGCGTATGAAGATGGCGACAAGGTCAACATAACCGCAGCGGCAGAAAGAATGAAAGCGGTTTCATCCGCTACGGTTGTCCCGTCCCGATTCCCTTTGACATCAATCAAATTGGCTCTCAAAGACGGTGAACCGAACCTGCTTCAGTTTCGGATAGGCTTTACAGACAATGCGCAGACAAAAGACTATTATGCGTTGAAGGTGGAGCGTAAACAACTGTTCTGGAACGATGGCAAGTATTCGGAAGAAAGCAGTACCCTCGCGTTGAACTTGGACGACGAACCTCTGCTGAATACATCTTCCGGGTTAGACGATATCCTGATGATTGAAAACGGGTTCTACCGGAATTTGTATTACTGGGACGATACGAAAATTAAAGGGAAAAGCTACACGGTTCGTCTGAATACCAATTACGAGGCAGACTATGAAGACGACTTCATAACCCCTGACGGAACCGAACATATCAAACGCCAAGTGAAATACAGAATCAGCCTGTACAGCCTTTCGGAAGAGTTTTACAGGTATCTGAAATCACTGAACGACCAGAAAAACAACGGGCTTGGAAACTCTGAACTGGCTCCCATACGCTCTACTTACACCAATGTCATAAACGGGATAGGTGTCGTGGGAGGATGCAGGATGTTCCAGACGAAATGGATAGACAATTTACAGGAAAACTAAATAATAATAAAAAAAATGAAAAAGACAATTTTATCAATGCTTTTCTTGCTGGCAGGAATAGGATGCTTTGCACAAAAATCCGGCATTATCATCGGTGTGACGGACGGACATTTGGGAAAATATTCGGGATATGCTTACATGAGTACGGGAACGGCGAACAACTCTTCCTACCCCGAAACCCGATGGACACCCGGAGTAGGCTTTAATTTGGGCTACCAGTTTGGCTTCGATCTTTCCAACCGTTTCTGGATTGATGCTTCCATATTGGGAAAAGCCGTTCAGGGAAAAGCAGAGTCCTTCGATTTGAATGGAAACAACGTTGTTCCCTGGTCTGACAAGGCATGGATATGGGGACTTGCTTTGAACGGCTCAATCAATTACCGCATCTGTTCCGGACTGTATGCCGGTATTGGCATTGAACCCACCGGTTATTTCAAAACCGATAAATTGAAGGAAAACTTGGAAGGGCGGGTTTTCGACTTTCCGATAGTCCTCACCTTAGGCTATGAGTTTAAGAACGGCATGAAATTGTCCGCTTCCTACAAGCATGGTTTCAAGCCATTGTATGACAATGCTTTTGCCTCCAATACAAAGAATAACAAAGAGTTCGGCATATCATTATATGTGCCCATGTTTAAATAATAACCAATTATTAAATTTTTTCAATTATGAGAAAAACGCTTTTTAGTCTTGCTTTGGCAATGGCTGTCTTATCATCATGTAGTTCTGATGACATAGTGAACAATCCGATGAATGAGGAGAACCATTCTTTCCCGGCCTCCAGAAGTTTGCATGAAAATATTCTTTCCTTTTCCAGTGAGGAGGAATACAATGCCTTGCTCGATTCCTTGGGCACGTTGTCCGATGAGGAACTTCTGCAATGGGAATCCGGACAGAAAGGCTTCACCTCCATGTACAGGATGCACAGCGAAGCCTTGGGACAGATATTAAACGCCACATGCAAGGAAGAATATGAATCCATTAAGACTGCTTACCAGACTGATTTTATATTCAACGACAAGGACAGCACCGATTTGTCGATATATATGCCGGTGTTGAATGTAAGCAAGGCAATCACATTGACCCCCGAAGGGTTCGTATGTATCGCCGGTGAGAGAAAGAACATGAAGGAGTTTGAAAATTATGACGGATATAAAAAAGAACTTTCTTTACTTTATCCTGTCCCGCTGGGTGTAACGATCGAAAATGGTATAAACAGGGTTTACGTGAAAACGAAGAAAAGAAAGTTCACCGCACAGATTGGTATGCGAGGAAACCAACAGGCTATCCGTGTAAATGCGTCTAAAAAAGTTTTATGGGGCTGGGTGGAATATACGACTGCGTACTATTGGAAATACACGCCTAACGGCCCTGTACAATTTGGTAAAGAAGTGAAAAGCGGTCATGACATTATGATCGTGGGCAATCCTTTCCCAAATGGAGCGAAATTGTATATGTGGACTCGCGGTACCGGTGAAGAAAACTGCGGAATAATGACTGTGCAATTGTAATCCTTATTGAACCGGATTATTCACCAATCATTCGGGACGAATCTCTGATATAGCCAAATGTTCGTCCCGAATATTAAAATTATCATTTTATGAGCAGGAAAGTATTTACTTGTTTTATAGTGATTTTCTTTTTTCTAAATAAAGCCGCTTCTTACGGTCAGGAATTTCAAGTGTCGCGTGACACCGTCAAGGTTTCCGTTCAGGAAGGAAATACTTCGCCTCATAACGAAAGAAGCATTACCCCAAAGCCTTTGGATATACGGAAAGCGGTTGATCTTTCTTCCGGCAGTTGCCCGTCCCAGATAACATTTGACGTGCAGAACCCATATAATCCGACATTCCCTACCGACAAATCGCCTTTGCATGAGGGGGAATATTCGACCTCCGGTATCATTAAAAGCTATCCTTCCGGCTATTTTTACGGCATAGGCAGGCAGGAAAACTTCATCGGCTTGGGAACAATGAACTATGCAGGTATCGGATATGTATATTCTCCCGGTTGCTGGTCATTTAACTTGCAGGCATATACCGTAAAATGGAGTGTCCCCAGACGCGAGAGTCAGCTATTGGGATTGTCCGGGCTGTTGACATATCCCGTCAACGAGAAAATTCGTCTAAACACATTTGCCTCATACTCCTTCATTCTTTCTTCTCCTTTCAGTTCCTCGAATTACGGGGGATTCGTTTCCTATGACATCATTCCCAACTGGGGGATGGATTTCGGCGTCAGAAGCCATACCGATTTTCCGTTGCATAAAACGAAAACGCTTCCGATAGTAGCTCCGTATTTTCAGTATAAAGGCAACAAATTGGGTATTGATATCGGTGGCGGATTATTTAATTTGCTATTCAAATAACCTGCACTGATTTCTATCGTTACTCCTGAAGCGAGGATTATAAGATAAAGGTATTATCTTTTCATCGAAAAACCTCTTTTCTGCTGCTGGTCATAATTCCCTTCCACCACATTGTCAACTTCCCGTCTGGCTTTGATTTGCTCCCGGTTGTCAAATTCACCCTTTTGCCTGGCAGTGAAGTACAGGAAATCCCCTGCCGCCTGATGTGATTGTCTGTCATCCCCGAACAGGTTAAGGGCGTTCTTGATGTCATATACCTGTTCCGTGTCAAAACGGGACTTGTAATAATCACGGGCAAAACGGATGATACTGTGTACCGCCTTGCGGAAGATGTCGCTTGTTTTTAGCAGCAGGAAACTGAGGCAGCCGATAATATGGCTTTGCCATGCAATCCGGTTCTTGAGTCTCGTAGTTTCCTGTACATGTTCCGTTTCCTTGCGGTTCAGTTCGGACCGGTGTTTGGCCTCCAGTTGCATCAGCTCACGGCTGTGGTCGTTCTGTATGGTCTGGATTTTATCCTGCAACCGTTCGATGGTTTCCTCGTGCGTGGAAATCTCACAGCGCAAATCCTCTATTTCATTTTTCAGGGCTTTCGATTTCCCGGTAGCCCAGCCGACAGCGGCGTTCAGAAGTTCACTTCCTTTTTCCTTGTTCAGTCTGGAGCGTTTCTCGCTGATAGCCCTGTCAAGGTCTTCACTCTGCCGTTCCTTTTCATTTGCCTTTTCGATAAGGGCGTTGGTAATGCTTTCCGTTTCATGCATCTTTTTGTTCGCCATTTCCAGCTCATGTTCCCGGTATTGCCTCGTGGCATCAAGCCGCTTCATTTCCTCCTTCTGCTTCCCAATGATAAAGTCGTTACGTTCCTGATGTTCCTTGCCTGTAACAGCCTTTGACTGCCCACGCTCCATCAGGAGTATGTCGGATGCCAGATTCTGCATTTCTGTCATATCCTTGTCATTGAGCTTGCAGCTCTTGCCTGTGTCATGGTTCATCCAGTCAAAAACGATATGGGCATGGTAATTCGGCTTGAACCATCTTTCGCCGACTTTGAAACTCTCCCTGTCTTCCGCTTCCGGCTGACCGTTCAGCCAGTGTCCCTCGTCCTTGTGCAGGAAGATCTGGAGAGGAGTGATGCCCCAGCGTCTCTGGCACTCCTCGCCAAACTTGCACACATCTGCCAGTGTCGTGTCCGGTCTGATGAGCAACACGCCCTCACGGATTGGCGAGCATCCAGCCACCTTGGTGATTTTCCCGTTCTTGCCTTTTCGTTCACGTTCCTTCTCCTGCATCGCACGTCCTGTCTTTTCCTTGACCATCCGCTTGATGTAGTCATAGTGCGCCTGCAGGTCGGGATTGCCGAAGCCCGGGTTTATCCACTGCTCGTTACCGGCAGTCAATTCGGGTACGATGTAGATTTGAGACTTGCCGATATTGCGCATATATTCGGCAGTTCTCCGGTTATGAGCCCCACTTGATGTGACTCTGCAGGGCTTGATATGTATGCTTGATTTTGTTGCCATA
>ENA-OPES01000083-OPES01000083.1-human-gut-metagenome-genome-assembly--contig:-NODE-83-length-14336-cov-2.112387_pt1 | contig 14336 bp, 13 predicted proteins | sample MGYA00241305_ERZ501544 | MGnify/ENA primary metagenome ERZ501544 (study PRJEB25962, sample SAMEA2042430) | human gut metagenome | biome: human gut; feature: human-associated habitat; material: faeces...
TTCACTTGCAGGATGCGGCAAAGATAAGAGCAAAAATACCGATAAGGAACCTGAGACTAAGGAGTTACAGTATTATGAACTTGGTGGAAAGAATTACGTGGAACTTCCGGACTATTCACAGTATGTTGAAGTAGGCGAATACAAGGGATATGAGATACCTGTGGATGCGCCTGATTCAGTAGAGAAACAGTTACAGGCATATAAAGACAACGTTTTGTCACAGAATGCTACCTACGGCGAGAATATAACTGACAGAGTAGTAGCTGATACAGACGAAATCAATCTTGATTTTGCCGGAACATATAATGGAAAAGCATTTGATGGCGGAACTTCAACAAATTATAAGTATAAGATTCATGGCGGTTTTATTGAATCCCTTGATTCCCAGCTTGTTGGACTTGAATGCGGCAAAGAATACGTACTTAAATGTAAATTCCCTGATGATTACAAGACTAATACAGAACTTGCAGGCAAAGATGTTGAGTTCACAATCAAAGTTAATTACATTTATGGCGAAAAGACAATTCCTGAATGGAATGATAGTTTTGTATCAAAACTTACAAGCAATAAGTTCACAACAGTAGATGATTTTGAGAAGGAACTTAAGACAGAAATCCAGGCACAGAATGAGTATGGTCTTAAGAAAACTTACAGTTCCGGACTTTGGTCAAAAATTCTCGAGTCAAGCAAGATAAACGGATATCCTGAAGATAAGCTTACATCGGCTACAGATGATTATTTCAGCAAATATCAGGAACAGTATAAGAAATATGCAGAGACATATTCAAAAACATACGAGGAAATCCTTACTGCATACGGTTTTAAGTCAGAAGATGAACTCAAAGCAGCATGCAAGGAACAGGCAAAGAAAGAGCTTGAATACATAATGCTCGCATGTGAAATCTCTAAGAAAGAGAACATAGCAGTAACAGAAGAAATTTATAAGGCACTTGCAGAAGATCTTCTTTCAGATTATAATTTTGATAGTGTAGAAGCCTTTGAAAAGGAATATGGACGTGACTACATTATGGAAAGCTTTGTGTTTGAAGGCGTAAGTGAGTGGTTATGCGATAATAATAAGATGGATGTCAACGAAAAGACTACTTCTACAAAAGCAGAGTCGGATTCATCAGCAGCGGATACCAAATCCGAATAATTTCCATCTATCTAAAGGCACTATCTGAGGATTGATAGTGCCTTATTTATTCAAAGGCAGATGAAGATAATGAAAGGGTGTTTCTATGAAGACAGAAGATGAACTTAAATTATATAAAGATGTTGCACTTATATCAGGAGATATAATTTTCAAATATGATATATTAAAGGGTAATATTACCATACTTGGCGGACCGGCAGAACTTTCAAAATACGGTAATGCAGTTAATGTGTACGGATCCGGGAGCGAATATGCCAATGAAGCATATAATGAAATAATAAGATATATAAAGGAAGCAGTCAGCCGTGATATGGGAGGAACTATAGAAGAGGAGATAAAGGTAGCATTTACTCCCGGTAATTTAAGGGATTACACACTTAAGGGCAGAATTGAATATGATAATAACTGGAATGCATGCAGTGTATTAGGTAAAATAATAAAACATCCTGAAAACAATGACATGGCAGTTGATTATGTGGGAAGCAATCTTACAGACATGGAATACATGCAGATTCCCGAAGAATATGTTATGAAAGTGACATCCGGTGACAATAATGAGGAATGCCATTATATAGATACGGAAATTGTAGAAGACGCTTTGGACACGCTGGCAGACACAGGGAATATCGGCGCTGCTGTTTTGCCATTAATACAGAAAATCGGTAAAAAATACAGACTTGACTGCGTATCCATAAGTGAATATGACAAGAATACGGGAATTTCTTCACCTTCATTCCAGTGGTATGACGAGAACAATGTAGCGGTTGGCAATGTATTAGCCAGAAATCCGCTTTACAGACTGACACATAATGGCTTTGAAAAAAATAAAGTTATGGTTGTTGATGATTTTGCCGGTTATTCGGGAGATGATTCTATACTTCTAAAACTTAAGGAAATCGGAACCAGGTCGGCAATTGTATGCACATATTCAGGCAATAATGCGTCAGGTTTTGCCTGCTTTGAGGTACATAGAAACAGTGTAAGGTGGAGTAAAGAAACAGTTACGGCATTAAGGCTTGTTTCCAAGTTTATAGCAGCTTATCTTTCTAACTTAAAGAATTACTTTGAGCTTGTTAAGAAAGACGCTAAGTCAAAGACACATGATGAAGTTACGGGACTTCCTAAGCTGGAGATATTCAAGAAAAAATCATTGGAACACATTAATTCCAAAAAGAAAGGGAAACTGGCTCTTGCCTGCTTTAATTTTACCAATTTTGATAAGGTTAACAGTATTTATGGAAGGGCAATGGGAGATACCATTCTCAGGGAATTTACCAAAGAATATGCCAAAATAGAAGACAGATTTGTAATAGGATGCAGAACTAACGCCGATAATTTTTTAGCACTTATCAATCATTTTGATACAAGGGGCAACAAAATATCATCGGCAATGGTAGAACGTATGAAACTTAATTTTAAGAAGATATGTGATGAAAAATGTCCTGACGCAAAGGTGGATGTCAATGCCGGAATTATGTTTTTGCCGGAACATGTTGACAATATCGATAATTACATATCCAAGGCGAGAAGTGCCTGCATTACGGCAAAACAGGACGGAATATCCTGCGTATTTGCTTATTAGGAAGAGGAAAAGAAATGGTTTTAGCAATTGACATGGGAAATACCAATATCGTGGTAGGATGTATCGAAAAAGGCAAAATACTTTTTGTTGAGAGACTCTGCACGGATTTATCCAAGACAGAACTTGAATATGCTATTGGCATCAAGACTGTGCTTGAATTATATGACATAAAAGATAATGAAATTGATGGTGCGATTATTTCGTCGGTAGTTCCACCGCTTACAACTATACTTCAGACTGCCGTAAATAAGATAATCGGTAAAGTCCCTATGGTTGTGGGTCCGGGAATTAAGACGGGACTCAATATACTTATGGATAATCCAAAGGCAATGGGAGCTGACCTTATAGTAGATTCTGTTGCAGGAATTAATGAATACGGGGCACCGCTTATAATTATAGATATGGGAACGGCAACAACGGTTTCCGTGATTGATAAGGACAAGAATTATATCGGAGGCATGATTATTCCGGGCCTCAGGGTTTCTCTTGAATCCCTTGTAAGCAGAACATCACAGCTCCCCAGAATAGGACTTGAAGCACCTGCAAAGACTATAGGTAAAAATACGGTTGACTGTATGAAGAGCGGAATCCTTTTCGGTAATGCGTCGATGATTGACGGACTTATTGACAGAATAAGGGAAGAAATAGGATGTGAAGCAAAAGCAGTAGCCACAGGAGGACTTGCAAAAACAGTTATTCCTCTGTGCAAACATGATATTATAGCAGATGATGAACTCCTTCTTAAAGGGTTGTATCTTATATACAGAAAAAACACGGAAAAATAAAGGAAAATAGGCTTTTTTCCTTGACAAAGGAAGAAAAAACCATTATAAATATCATTGTGGGTAGAGGAGTGCAAAACAGGCGCTCGATATAATAAGATACTCGAATATGAATGTTATTAGGAGGACATAATACATGAACAAGACTGAGTTAGCTTCAGCAATCGCTGAAAAGGCAGAAATCAGCAAGAAAGATGCTGAAAAAGCATTAAAGGCATTCACAGAAGTAGTTGCCGAAGAATTAAAGAAGGGTGAGAAGATCCAGTTAGTAGGTTTGAAGTTGGTGAAAGAGCAGCAAGAGAAGGAATCAATCCTAGAACTCGTGAGACAATCAAAATTGCAGCAGCTAAGACACCTAAGTTCAAAGCAGGCAAGCAGTTAAAAGACAGCTTAAACTAATAAAGAATCAGAGCTTAACGCCTCAGGGATGACCTGGGGCGTTTCTTGTAGTTATGTCAGGAGGAGATTAAAATGAGATTAGACAAATATTTAAAAGTTTCAAGACTTATAAAAAGAAGAACGGTAGCCAATGAAGCCTGCGACAGCGGAAGAGTAAGTATTAACGGCAAAACCGCTAAAGCATCAGTTGACGTAAAAGTGGGTGACGTAATCGAAATACATTTTGGCGATAAGACAGTTAAGGTTATGGTAACAGATATAATCGAGACAACCAAAAAAGACGATGCCAAAGATATGTATAAATATGTGAAGTAATTTTAACCATTCATAAACCGGACTTTTTATGAATATATTGTGTAATAATTCATAAAACCGGAGGGCAGAAATGGAAGAACACATACAGGCAAATCCTCATCATTTATCCTTGACAGACAGACATACCGGTACAATAACGGGTGTGAAAGATGTAATATCTTTTGACCTTAATGCTATTTTACTTGAAACGGAGTCGGGGATGCTTTCAATAAAAGGACACGATTTACATGTAAACAGACTGTCTGTGGAAAAAGGAGAAATTGAAATCGCGGGAACCATAGACGGAATGGTATATTCTGACGTGAATACATATGCCAGGAAAGGTGAATCTATTTTTACCAGATTATTCAAGTGATGCCGGATTTTATTTTTGAGGAAATAAAAGAAGTTCTTCTGGTTATGGCATACGGTATGGCATTGACGTTTTCTTATGATTTGTTGAGGATAATAAGAAGGATAATAAAACATTGCAACGTGGCGGTATCTGTTGAAGATATAATTTTCTGGCTTTTTGTAAGCTATACCACACTGGTTTTTATAATAAAAATAGATGACGGCGGACTAAGGGTATATTTTTTCATTGGTCTTATATGCGGCACCATATTATATAAAACAGTAAGTAAATTCATCTTGAAAAAACTAACGGAATTATTTACAATTAGAAAGAAGAAAAGAGGTGGCACCCATGAGTCATAGAGGTAAAAAATCTAATGTTTTTATTGCCGGTTTTATTACAGTGGCTGTTATTGCCATCTGCATTTTTTTTAAATTCAAGGTAAAAGACATCAAGGCTGAGAATGATGCCGGTGACAAGAAGATAGAACAGCTTGAGAATGAACTGGCGGCAGAGAAACAGCGCACGGAGGAACTTGAGACATATTCCAAGTATGTGAATACCAAGCAGTTTGTCGAGTTTATGGCACGTAATAAATTAGGACTTGTATATCCGAATGAAGTTATTTTCAGACCGGAAGATGACTGAATGGAACGGAAGCTGTCAGGCTTCCGTTTTTTTTATCCAATATACACAATATGACATATTTTTCTCTTTTGCCGATATATAATGGAAGTTAAGCGGATAAATAAAGGAGATGAGGTCGTGGAAAATTTTACCAGAAATAAGATACTGGAAATGTCGGACAGCCTTAAAAGGCTTGCTGCAATCTACGGAAGATGGAATTTTGGAGGAATAATTAAGAATCAGTTGTCAGAGTCTGCGTATACCCTTGAAAAAATAATGGATATGCGGCCTGATGATAATCTTTATAAAATTTATGCCAATAAAATCAAAAAGAAACTTGCTTCAAAACAGATTCAGACATCGGACATGTTTTTTACATATAATAACGGAAAACTTAAAATAATAATAACAGCGTGGATGAAAAACGGCTGTTATAAATCGGAAATCCTGTCGGACATAATCGGAAATATAGTAGGAAAAGACCTTATTGTAGCAAGTGAGTGTAAAAATCTTATATCGGTTGCACCTTTTGAGTACATTCTTAAAGAAACGGCGGAATATAACTGCATATACAGTAAAGCGATGATAAGTAAAAATAAGGAGGATATATCAGGGGATTCTTATACTTTTGTGAGAACAGATGATAACCACCTTATAATGGCAATATCTGACGGAATGGGAACAGGAGCTGAGACAGCGGCAGCGTCATGGATTTTATGGAGGAATATGTTGCGGCGGGTTTTGACATTACAAAAGCACCGGAGGTAATTAATGAGGCACTTACTTACAGACATAATGACTGCCCTGTAACATTGGATATTTCGGATGTGGATTTGAATACAGGAAAAGTAAAAATGATAAAGTCAGGAGGGGCGGTTACTTTTATTAAAAGAAAAAATATAGTAAAATATTATTTTCCTTCGTCGCTGCCGCTTGGCGTTATTGATGACATAACATCTTACAGGCAGGAGGAGATGTTATGTGATGGGGATTATCTCATTATGATTAGTGACGGAGTTGCCGACAGTCTGCCTTTTTATGATAAGGAAAAACAACTTGTAAGGATAATTTCCGAGACAAAAGAGGAAAAACCGGAGCGTATGGCTGAGCATATACTTGAGGAGTGCCGTTATTATAACGGAATCAGCAATAAAGACGATATGACGGTTCTTGTTCTCGGAATATGGAACAGAAAGTCCTTGCAAAGGGAAATATGATAAAGTATATTACATTTATGATTAAAGATACGGTGGGACGGATAAATGCTTAGTGAAGTAATTGAATTTAATAACAGATACGGACTTCTCGACGGGTGCGGCAGCGTTATTGTGGGATTATCGGGCGGTGCGGACTCCGTGGCACTTTTTCATGTGCTGAGGGAGCTTCGCAGCCGTTATGGTTTTAGTATAATTGCGGTTCATGTCCATCATGGAATCAGGGGGGAAGAAGCCGACAGGGATCTGGATTTTTGCAGAAATTTGTGCCGCCGGTACGGAGTGAAACTGCGGGAATTTTTTTATGATATTCCAAAACTTGCAAAAGAACTTTCTTTAAGCCCGGAGGAAGCGGGGAGAAAAGTACGATATGACAGTTTCAGAAGTGTTGCGTCGGAGTATGAAAACAGCAGGATAGCAGTTGCACACCATGGAAATGACAGGGCAGAGACTGTAATTTTTAATATGACAAGGGGAACCGGAATGAAAGGGCTTCGTGGAATTGTACCTATGCGGGATAACATAATAAGACCGCTTCTTTGTGTTACCAAAGCGGACATTCTTGGTTATCTTGATGAGATACATCAGGACTACTGCCATGACAGCACCAATGAATCCAATGATTACAGCAGAAACCGTATAAGAAACGTCATTCTTCCGGAACTTGCGAAGATTAACAGCAACGCGGTATCCAATATATGCAGTATGGCGGATAAAATGATGGAGCTTAATGATTTTGTAGAGAATTACATTGATGATATGTATGATAAATGTGCGGTTGAGGATGAAAGAGGAATTTTGTTAAAAAGACCGGATAATGCCTGCCCATATATTGTCAAAGGAATGATTATAAAAGCAATAAGCAATCTTAAAGGGACTTTAAAAGACATAACCGACAATCATATAACCGAAATTTGTGAAATGTTTGACAAACGAAACGGCCGCAGAATTGACATTAAATACGGAATAACGGTGGAAAAAGAAGAAAAAGGTATATTTTTCCTTAAGGATTCGGACATAACATATAATGAGTATGAAGTTGAGGTTCCGTCAAAATTGATATTACCGGATGGAAATTTTATGGAATTTAAAAAAATTTTATGGAATAAGAGCCAAAAAATCTCAAATGAAGTGTGTACTAAGTTCTTTGATTATGATAGAATAAAAGACAGGCTGTTAGTCAGAAACCGCAGAAAAGATGATTATTTAGTGGTAAACAGTGCCGGAAACAGAAAGAAACTTAACCGCTATTTTATAGACTGCAAGATTCCGGAACATATAAGAGACAGCATTTTTCTTCTTGCGGACGGAGACCATATTATGTGGGTTCCGGGCGGCAGAATAAGTGAAGAATATAAAATAACTGAAGATACAAGGAATGTTCTTTGTGTAGAATGTGGAGGATCAGAATGGAAAGAGTAGAGAAGCTGCTTAGCGAAGAAGAGGTTGACAAAAGAATTGCAGACCTCGGGGCACAGATAAGCAGGGATTACGAAGGAAAGAGCGTACACCTTATATGTGTCCTTAAGGGCGGAGCACCATTTATGTGTGAGCTGGCTAAGAGAATTACGGTTCCCGTTTCAATGGATTTTATGTCTGTTTCAAGCTATGGCGGCGGAACAGAGTCGTCAGGTGTCGTTAAGATAGTGAAAGATCTTGACGAGCCGCTCGTTGGTAAGGATGTTATTATTGTTGAAGACATTATTGATTCAGGAAGAACATTAAGCCATCTTATTGAGATATTTAAGAAAAGAAATCCAAGAAGCATCAGATTATGTACATTGCTCGATAAGCCTGAGAGAAGGGTTGTCAGTGATGTTAATGTTGAATATGTAGGCTTCAGGATACCGGATGAATTTGTTGTGGGTTACGGTCTTGATTATGACCAGAGATACCGCAATCTTCCATATATCGGCGTAATGAAATTTGACTAGGAGGATATTTTTTTGGAAAAGAAGCAGCAGAACAGAGGCGGCGGAATTGTTTTTTATATAATTCTTGCCGCAATTATAGGAATAATTATTTTTTCTGTCAGGTCATTTAACAAAAAAGGTGATGATTATTCTTATTCACAATTTGTACAGGACCTTAATGACGGTATTGTATCCTGTGTAACAATCAAACAGAACGAACAGGCACCGACCGGTAAGATTACAGTTGATTTCAGTCAGCAGGGTAAGGAGTCTGTATCAACTTATGTAACGGATGTTAACATGGTTGAAAAAGCTGTAACGGAATATAACAGCAAGAATGACCAAAGAGTAGAACTTGATACAAAAGATATCACGAAGGAAAGCGTGTTTTTAACAACCGTTCTTCCGTTTATACTCGTAGCAGTGAGCATAATAGTAGTGTTTGTTTTACTCGGAAGAAGTTCCGGTGGTGGCGGAGCCAATGCAAAGATGATGAACTTTGGCAAGAGCAGGGCAAGACTTATGGACCCAAGTGCCGCTAAGGTAACTTTTGATAAGGTTGCGGGACTTTCAGAAGAGAAAGAGGAATTAGAGGAAATTGTTGATTTCCTTAAGAACCCCGGCAAATATGTTGAACTCGGTGCCAGAATACCTAAGGGTGTTATACTTGTAGGTCCTCCGGGAACAGGTAAGACACTTATTGCAAAGGCTGTTGCCGGTGAAGCGGGAGTTCCTTTCTTCAGCATTTCGGGTTCAGACTTTGTTGAGATGTTTGTCGGCGTTGGTGCGTCAAGAGTAAGAGATCTTTTTGAAGAAGCGAAGAAGAATGCACCATGTATTATTTTTATAGATGAAATTGATGCCATAGGTAAGAGCAGGGATTCCCAGTTCGGTGGTAATGACGAAAGAGAACAGACACTTAACCAGCTTCTTTCGGAGATGGATGGTTTTGATTCTTCAAAGGGTGTACTTATCCTTGCGGCAACCAACAGACCTGAGGTTCTTGATAAGGCATTATTGAGGCCGGGCCGTTTTGACAGAAGAATTATCGTTGATAAACCCGACCTTAAGGGAAGACTTGATACACTTAAAGTACATTCAAAGGATGTTCTTATGGATGAATCCGTAGACCTTGAAGCAATTGCGCTGGCTACGGCAGGTGCGGTAGGCTCAGACCTTGCCAACATTATCAACGAGGCAGCTATTAACGCTGTTAAACATCACAGACGTGCAGTCAACCAGGAAGATCTTTTTGAATCGGTTGAAGTGGTTATAGCAGGTAAGGAAAAGAAAGACCGCATTCTCGGTAAAGAAGAGAAGAAGATGGTTGCATATCACGAAGTAGGACATGCTCTTGTAACCGCACTTACCAAAGATGCAGAACCCGTACAGAAGATTACTATTGTACCAAGAACAATGGGATCATTGGGATATACGATGCAGGTTCCTGAAGAAGAAAAATATCTCTATAAGAAAGAAGAACTTGAAGCTAAGATTCTTACACTTCTTGGTGGACGTGCAGCAGAAGAAATTATTTTCGGAACAATGACAACCGGAGCATCCAATGATATAGAAAGAGCCACAAAATTAGCCAGAACGATGATAAGCCAGTACGGAATGTCAGACAGACTGGGAATTGCAGGCTTTGAAGCAATTGAGAACAAGTATCTTGACGGCAAAACAACACTTAACTGCTCTGATAAGACAGCAGCAGTTATTGATGAAGAAGTAATTAAGATGCTTAAGGAATCTTATATTAAGACAAAAGGAATGCTTCAGAATAATCTGGAATGTCTCCATAAAGTATCTGAATACCTTCTTGAAAAGGAAAGTATTACAGGTAAGGAATTTATGGAAATAGTTAATTCCGTAAAAAATAAGAACGAAGAAAGTGATAATAATGATTGATTTACATCTTCATCTTGACGGCTCCCTGAGACCTGAAACGGCGTGGGAGCTGTTTTACGATAAAGGAATATTTGATTCCCTTGAAAACGTCAGAAAATCATTCAGTGTGAGTGACGAATGCACGGATCTTAATGAATATCTTAAATGTTTTGATTATCCTCTTATGCTTTTACAAAAAGAAGATAATATTGTAAGGGCAGTAAAAGAACTGGGAGAGGATTTAGCCAAAGAAGGAACTGATTATGCAGAAATAAGGTTTGCACCGATGTTTTCCACTAAGGAAGGACTTTCGATGGAGGCGGTAACAGAGCCTGCCATAGAAGGGGCAGGACAGGCAGAAAGAGAGAACGGTATAAGACTGAATCTTATACTTTGCTGTATGAGAGGAGCTTCCGTTAAGGATAATCTTCATACCGTTGAATGTGCCGGAAAATATCTTAATAACAAGGTGTGTGCACTGGATCTGGCAGGTGCGGAGGGACTGTATGCAACTTCGTTATACGAAGAAGTCTTCAAGAAAGCAGGCAGGCTTGGTATACCTTTTACCATACATGCCGGAGAAGCAGCGGGACCTGAAAGTATATGGGCAGCAATTAAATTCGGAGCATCAAGAATAGGACACGGAATAAGAAGTATTGAGGATGAAAGACTTGTGGAATATCTTGCAAAGCATGAAATTCCAATTGAAGTGTGCCCAATAAGTAATATGCAGACAAAAGTATATGATGATATAAAAAAATATCCTCTAAAACGTTTACTGGATAACGGTGTTCATGCTACACTTAATACGGATAACAGAACGGTAAGCAATACCTGTCTTTTAAAGGAACGTTCCTTTGTAAAAGATAAGTTAGGACTGACTGACAAGGATATTGAATTGATGGAGAATTACTCAGAAAAAGCAGCGTTTAATATAGGCTGATTATAAGAGGACATGATATATGTACGATGGTTTTTTTGACATAGAAGAAGAGCTTAAAAAGCTTCCGGACAAACCGGGGGTATATATAATGCACGATGAAAAAGACGAAATCATTTATGTAGGCAAGGCAATAAGCCTGAAAAACAGGGTAAGACAGTATTTCCAGTCATCAAGAAATCATACCAACAAAATAAAACAGATGGTTTCCAATATCCGCAGATTTGAATATATTATTACGGATTCAGAGTTAGAGGCACTTGTATTGGAGTGTAATCTGATAAAATTACACAGACCCAGATATAACACCATGCTTAAGGATGATAAGACATATCCTTTTATAAAAATAACAGTGAATGAACCCTTTCCACGTATCATATCTTCAAGGGAGATGAAAAGGGACAAAGCAAGATACTTCGGACCGTTTACCAGTGGTAAGGCGGTCAATGATACTATAGAGCTGCTTAATAAGACTTACGGCATAAGAACCTGCAGACGTAATCTTCCAAAGGACACAGGCAAAGAAAGACCATGTCTTAATTATCATATAGGCCAGTGTACAGCTCCATGCCAGGGATATATTTCTCAGGAAGACTATGGAAAACTTATCGACCAATGTATAGACTTCCTTGAAGGAAGGTATAATGGCATTACCAGGAAACTTACCGGACTTATGTATGAAGCTTCGGAAAAAATGGAATTTGAGCAGGCCGCCGCATACAGGAATATGCTTGAAAGCGTTAAATTTGTATCACAGAAGCAGAAAATTACCAACAGCGATATGCAGGACAGGGACATTGTAGCTGCGTCAATAGATTATAAGGACTGTGTGGTGCAGGTGTTTTTCATAAGAAACGGCAAGATGATAGGAAGAGAGCATTACCATATGCGCCTTGCCGGAGACGAAAAACGTTCGGAGATTATCACCGATTTTATAAAACAGTATTACGCCGGAACACCGTATATTCCACCGGAAATCATGCTGCAGGAAAATCTCATTGATGAGGAGCTTATCGGCAGGTGGCTTACGGAAAGGGCAGGACATAATGTAAAATTCCTTGTCCCAAAGAGAGGACAGAAAGAAAAACTTGTTGAACTTGCGGAGAAAAATGCCAATATGGTACTTAATCAGGACAGGGAAAAAATTCTCAAAGAAGAAGCAAGAACAACCGGTGCAGTTAAAGAAATCGAAAGACTTACAGGCTTACATGATATCCACAGAATGGAAGCCTTTGATATATCCAATATAAGCGGAGCACAGCCTGTAGGTTCAATGGTTGTGTTTACAGACGGAAGACCAAGAAAAAATGATTACAGAAAGTTCCGTATCAAAACAGTAACGGGACCGGATGATTATTCGTCAATGCGGGAGGTTCTGACAAGAAGGCTTACCCACGAAAGTGACAGCAGTTTTGATATTAAGCCTGACCTTATTATGATGGATGGCGGTAAGGGACAGGTTAATATAGCTTTAGAAGTGTTAAATGACCTTAATATTTCAATTCCTGTATGCGGAATGGTAAAAGATGATAACCACAGAACGAGAGCTTTATGGTATAATGGAAAAGAAGTGGAAATTAATACCGGAAGTGAAGCTTTCAAACTGATTACGAGAATACAGGATGAGGCACACCGGTTTGCCATTGAGTTTCACCGTAATTTAAGAAGCAGGGAACAGGTTAAGTCAATACTTGATGATATTGACGGAATCGGACCGGTAAGGCGTAAGGCATTAATGAAGCATTTTAAGGATATTGATGTAATAAAAAAAGCATCAGTAGAGGAACTTTGCGATGTTCCTTCAATGAATCTGGCAGCAGCCGAAAAAGTACACGAATTTTTTAACAAACAGGAAAGGGGTACATAATGAGCGAAGAATTAAAAGTAGAAAAAATTATTGAAAAAATGGACCTGAAAATACTTACACCGGATATTGATGTAGGCAGCAAGGTTGTAATGGTGCCTGACATTAACAGACCGGCATTGCAGCTCGCAGGCTTTTTTGACCATTTTGACAACGAAAGAGTCCAGATTATAGGACGAGTTGAAGCTGCATATATGAAGCAGATGAGTGATGATGACAAAAGAGAAAGATATGACCGCCTTTTGTCATATAATATACCATGTATCATATATTGCCGTAATGAAGTACCTGATGAACTGATGATTGAAGCAGCAAGAAAATATAAGATTCCTCTTTTACAGGCAAGTCAGGTAACATCATCTTTTGAAGCAGAGATTATCAGATGGATGAAGGTTGAACTTGCACCTACAATTTCAATACATGGCGTGCTTGTGGATGTATATGGTGAAGGCGTTCTCATTACAGGCGAAAGCGGAATAGGAAAAAGCGAGGCGGCACTGGAACTTATAAAGCGAGGACATCGTCTTGTAACAGATGATGTTGTTGAAATCAGAAAAGTAAGTGACGAGACACTTATAGGAACAGCACCTGAGATAACAAGACATTTTATTGAATTAAGAGGTATCGGAATCATTGATGTAAAGACACTTTTCGGTGTTGAAAGCGTTAAGGAAACACAGGGAATAGATATGGTAATCCACCTTGAAGACTGGGACAAAGAAAAGGAATATGACAGATTTGGTCTTGAAGAAGAATATACGGAAATTCTCGGTAATAAAGTAGTATGTCATAATCTTCCTGTAAGACCGGGACGTAACCTTGCAGTAATAGTTGAATCTGCGGCAGTCAACTGGAGACAGAAGAAGATGGGTTACAATGCGGCCAGAGAATTATATAACAGAGTACAGAACAGTATTAACAGAAAAGAATAGAATTAAGGAGAACAGCAAATGGGAAAATTATGTTTTGGCGTTGACCTTGGCGGTACAACAGTAAAGATGGGCGTATTTACGGTGGAAGGTTCATTGCTTTCAGACTGGGAGATACCTACAAGAAAAGAGGAAAAAGGTAAATATATTCTTGATGATATTGCAGAATCAATCAAGGCAAAAATTGAAGAAGAAGCTATTTCACCGGAGGATGTTGTTGGTGTGGGAATCGGTGTTCCGGGTCCAGTTACTTCAACAGGCATAGTAAAAGGCTGTGTTAATCTCGGCTGGGGTGATGTCCCTGTAGAAGAGATACTTAAAGACAAAACAGGTTTTATGGCAAAAGCAGGTAATGATGCCAATGTTGCAGCTCTTGGCGAGTTATGGCAGGGGG
>ENA-OPES01000097-OPES01000097.1-human-gut-metagenome-genome-assembly--contig:-NODE-97-length-13542-cov-1.967821_pt1 | contig 13542 bp, 12 predicted proteins | sample MGYA00241305_ERZ501544 | MGnify/ENA primary metagenome ERZ501544 (study PRJEB25962, sample SAMEA2042430) | human gut metagenome | biome: human gut; feature: human-associated habitat; material: faeces...
AGTAAAGCTTCCATAATCTGGCCGGTTATGATAATCGATGGATAACAGGCATCATTATTCACATATTTAAGACCTGTATCTACGGCAGATTTTTCAAAGTTTTGGAGCATTACAAAATGGTATCCGCAGGAACGTAATGCAGGTTCAAGTATATTAAAATGAATAGGAGATAGCTGAGGGCAGAGGATGGTGTAGCCTTCTTTCTGCATATCTTCTGTATATTCAACACGTTTATAAGCTGATGATTTATATTCACGCTTGTAATTTTTTTTGTCACGGACTTTTAATGCTGCTATAAGGGATCTGATACGGATTCTTGCTGCACCAAGGTTATTTACCTCATCAATTTTTAAAACAGTATATATCTTGTTGCCTGAAGACAGGATGTCATTTACGTTGTCAGTTGTTACAGCGTCAAGTCCGCAGCCGAAGGAATTAAGCTGAATCATATCAAGGTCATCACGGGTCTTTACAAAGCTGGCAGCGGAGTAAAGTCTTGTGTGGTATGTCCATTGATCCATTGCTATTATTGGTCTTTCTACTTTACCGAGGTGTGAAATGGAATCCTCTGATAAAACAGCAAGTCCGTAAGAATTGATTAATTCAGGTATTCCGTGATTGATTTCAGGGTCTACATGGTATGGACGGCCTGCAAGAACAATTCCTTTTCTTCCTGTTTCTTCAAGGTAACGGAGTGTTTCTTCGCCTTTTTTCTGTATGTCATGACGGCAGTTCATCATTTCTTCCCATGCAAGATGACATGCTTCCTTAACTTCAGATGAAGTCATTTTAAATTCTTTGGTAAATACTTTAACAAGCTCTTTGGTTGCCACTTCTTCATTAAGGAATGATACGAAAGGATTCATAAAATGAACATTTTGTTCTTTGAGCTCTTCCATATTATTTTTAATGTTTTCACCATATGAGGTTACAATAGGACAGTTAAAGTGGTTGTTTGCATTTTCATCTTCTTCACGCTCGTAAGGTATACATGGGAGAAAAATAAATTTAATGTTCTGTTTTATAAGCCATGATACATGACCATGAACAAGCTTGGCAGGGTAGCACTCTGATTCGCTTGGTATTGATTCTATTCCAAGTTCGTAAATTTTTCTGTTAGAAGAAGGTGAGATTATAACACGGAATCCCAACTTTGTGAAAAATGTATGCCAGAATGGATAATTCTCATACATATTGAGTGCTCGTGGTATACCTACAACGCCTCGTGGTGCTTTATCCGCAGGAAGCGACTGATAAGAAAAAAGTCTCTTATTTTTGTATTCATACAGATTAGGAAGCTTGTCCTTGTTTTTTTCTTTCCCAAGACCGCGTTCACATCTGTTGCCGGATATAAACTGTCTGCCTCCGGTAAATTTATTGATTGTAAGGAGACAGTGGTTAATACATCCCTGACATCTTGTCATTGATGTTTCGTATTTAAGGTTAATAATCTGTTCAAGGGATAACATAGATGAAGGTTCGCCTTCGTATCTTTCCCTTGCAATCAAAGCAGCACCGAAAGCACCCATAATACCTGCAATGTCAGGTCTTACTGCCTGTACATCAGCTATTTTTTCAAAACTTCTTAAAACAGCATTATTATAGAAAGTTCCGCCCTGCACAACAATATTTTTTCCAAGATCCCTTGCATCGGATAATTTAATAACTTTATATAAGGCATTTTTAATTACGGAGTATGCAAGTCCGGCAGAAATATCAGCTACACTGGCTCCTTCTTTCTGGGCCTGTTTAACTTTAGAGTTCATAAATACGGTACAACGGGTTCCAAGGTCTATAGGATGTTTTGCAAAAAGGGCTTCTTTGGCAAAATCCTGAACGGAGTAATTAAGACTTTTGGCAAATGTTTCAATAAAAGAGCCGCATCCCGATGAACAGGCTTCGTTAAGCTGTACGCCGTCAACAGTTCCATCTTTTATTTTTATGCATTTCATATCCTGACCGCCTATATCGAGAATACAGTCAACAGATGGGTCAAAGAATGAAGCAGCATAATAGTGAGATACTGTTTCAACTTCCCCTTCGTCAAGCATAAGAGCAGACTTAATGAGAGCTTCACCATAACCTGTAGAACATGAGCGGACAATATTAACGCCTTCCGGCAGTTTCTCGTATATATCCTTGATAGCTTTTATAGAGGTTGCTAACGGACTACCATTATTATTCTCATAGAAAGAATATAAAAGGGTACCGTCCTCGCCTACCAAAGCAACTTTAGTAGTTGTGGAACCTGCGTCTATTCCCATAAAACAGTTACCCTTGTATGATGATAAATCACCTTTTCTGACACAGTCTTTATTATGTCTTGTTATAAATTCATCGTATTCCTTTTCATTTGAAAATAAAGGTTCCATACGTTCAACTTCAAAATCAAGTTTTATTTTAGACTTGAGAAGTGTAATTAATTCATTTATGTCTACGGATATATTTTCATCATAAGCAAAAGCAGATCCAATTGCAGCAAATAAGTGAGAATTATCAGGTGCAATAATATATTCGTCAGTAAGATTTAAAGTTCTTATAAAAGCAGCCTTTAATTCCGAAAGAAAATGTAAAGGTCCTCCAAGAAAGGCAACATGTCCTCTTATAGGCTTACCGCAGGCAAGTCCGCTTATAGTCTGGTTGACAACTGCCTGGAATATAGAAGCAGCAAGGTCTTCTTTTGTAGCTCCTTCATTAATCAAAGGCTGTATGTCTGTCTTGGCAAATACACCGCATCTGGCTGCGATAGGATAAATTGACTGGTAATTTTTGGCATATTCATTAAGCCCGGTTGCGTCAGTCTGCAACAATGACGCCATCTGGTCGATAAAAGAGCCTGTTCCTCCGGCACATATACCATTCATACGTTGGTCAATTCCATTTGTAAAATATATAATTTTAGCATCTTCGCCACCAAGTTCAATAGCCACATCTGTTTTTGGAGCATAATATTCAAGAGCGGAAGCTACAGATACCACTTCCTGATTGAAGGGAACATTAAGATGATTGGCAAGGGTAAGTCCGCCTGAACCTGTAATAACAGGATTAACTTTAATGTCTCCAAGAAGTTCTTTTGCCTTTAAAAGCAAAGAGGCAAGTGTATCCTGTATATTGGCAAAATGTCTTTCATAATCTGAAAATAAAATATCGTTGTCTTTATTAAGAATTGCAATTTTTACTGTAGTAGAACCAATATCAATTCCAAGTTTGTATAATTTATTGTTCATAAACATCTCCCTTTATAAATTGAGTTGATTTATTTTTTTGAAAAACCAATGTTACTATTATATATTAATGAAAATTGTTTTTCAATGATAATTGAAAAATAATTGACAAAAAATAATGCTGACAATATAATTAATTAGACAATTTCCAGCGCAGGAGGTTCTTATGATTAAGATATTCAAAACCACTGACAGCGGTGTATTACAAATATCAGAATTTGAAGACAATTCATGGATTTCAATGACCAATCCTACAACAGAAGAGTTATTCAGCGTATCATCAACTTACAAAATTGCACCTGATGATTTAAGGGCATCATTGGATGAGGAAGAAAGATCACGTATTGAAATTGAAGAATATTATTCACTTATTCTTGTTGACATTCCTACAATAGAAGAAAGAAACGGAAAAGACTGGTACGGAACCATTCCTCTTGCAATTATTATATGTGATAAAGTAATAGTTACCGTATGTCTGGAAGATTCACCTGTACTTACCGCTTTCATGGACGGCAGGGTGCGTAATTTTTATACGCACATGAAAACAAGATTTATATTCCAGATTTTGTATAGAAATGCTACATTATATCTTAATTATCTCCGTATAATTGACAGACGAAGTGATGCTATTGAGCAGAAGCTTCATGAGGCAACAAAGAACAGAGAATTAATTGAATTGCTTGAGTTGGAGAAATCACTGGTATTCTTTACAACATCTCTCAAATCTAATGAAGTTGTGCTTGAAAAATTACTTAAATCCACAGCAATAAAAAAATATCCCGAAGATGAGGATTTGATTGAGGATGTAATTGTTGAGAATAAACAGGCTATCGAAATGGCAAATATATATCCTTAACGGAACCATGGATACCTTCGCTTCTGTTATTTCCAATAACCAGAACAGCGTTATGAAGTTCCTTACCACAATTACAATTGTGCTTTCAATACCTACAATGATTGCCAGTTTTTACGGTATGAATGTTAAAGCGGACGGAATGCCTTTTGCCAACATAAGAGGAGGCTTCATTATTGTAATTGGTATTTCGCTTATTATATCGCTTATAATTGCACTTATTTTTAGAAAGAAAGATTTATTCTAAGAGGTTATGTATGAATTTTTACAACAAAATGGAAAGAAAGTTAGGTAAATATGCAATAAAGAACCTGACATTGATAATTGTTATATGCTACGCAATCGGATATGCAATCAGATATATTGTTCCGGAATTCCAACTGTATCTGACGCTGGATGTATATAGGATTTTACACGGACAGGTGTGGAGAATCATTACATGGGTTCTTATTCCGCCGTATGAGCGTAATATATTTTTTGCCCTGATTATGATTTTATTTTATTATTCAATCGGGACAGTTCTTGAGAAAACATGGGGTACGTTCCAATACAATCTTTATATATTTTCAGGATTGATTTTTACAATCATAGGAGCGTTTCTTTCATATCTGTACAGTTATATAAGATTTGGAGGCATATCTGTCAGCGTAATTTCAGCTACACTGTCATTAGTGGTTACGACATATTATGTTAATATGTCAATATTTCTGGCATATGCGTGTACATTCCCGGATAATATGGTCCTATTTATGTTTATCATACCCGTTAAAGTTAAGTACTTAGGATTTCTTTACGGCGGATATATTATTTATGAACTCGTACACGGAATGATGAGCCTTGGCACATACGGATTTATATTCCCGTTTGTTATTGGTTCGTCACTTCTGAATTTTCTTGTTTTTTTTGTTACAACAAGAAAGTTTGTTATTAAAAGAATTGTGGGAACCAAGACACAGCGAACATATCGATTTAATGCAAGACATGCGAAGAACAACCAAAAGAAAGATAATGGGACGTTTACCATGCCACGTCAAGATAAAACAAGGCATAAATGTGCTGTATGCGGAAGAACCGAGAAAGACGGGGATAATCTGGTATTCAGATATTGTTCAAAATGTGATGGTAACTTTGAATATTGTCAGGATCACCTTTATACACACATTCATATGACCAAACATTAAAGTTTTTGTTGACTTATATTTAAATTTTGTGTATTATAAATAATAACATAATGATGATTACTAGAGTGAGCTTCCAAGGGAGCTCACTTTTTCTATGAGTAATCGAAACAGAAAGGATAGTGACTGTATGGCAAAAAGAGAAGACATAGAATCCAAAGCAACCGAACTTATTATGCCGATTATTGAATCCTGTGGATTTGAACTGGTTGACCTTGAATATGTTAAGGAAGGTTCTTCAAAGTACCTGCGTGCGTATATTGACAAGCCTGGCGGAATTACCGTTGACGATTGTGCTGAAGTAAGCAGACCTTTTAGTGATAAGCTTGATGAAGCGGATTTTATTGACGAAGCATATATCCTGGAGGTAAGTTCACCGGGACTGTTCAGACCATTTAAAAAAGATAAAGACTTTGAAAGAAATCTTATGGAAGAAGTAGAGTTAAAGCTTTACAGACAGGTAGATCATTTAAAAGATTACACAGGTCTTTTGAAAAAATTTGATAAAGATACAGTTACTATTGAACTTGAAAATGGTGATGAAAAGACTTTTGACAGATCTAATTTAGCAATAATAAGACAAACAGTATATTTTTAAGGAGGAAATTACAAAAAAATGAACACTGAGTTAATAACAGCACTTGATATTCTTGAAAAGGAGAAAAAGATAAGCAAAAAGGTACTTATTGAAGCAATCGAAAATTCTTTGCTTGCAGCATGCAAAAATCACTTTGGAAAGAATGAAAACTTTACAGCCAAAGTTGATACGAAAACAGGAGACTTTAAGGTAACGGCAGCTAAAGAGGTTGTGGAAACAGTAGAAGACAGCGTTACGCAGATAAGCCTTGCAGATGCACAGATGATAAGTCCTAAATATAATATCGGTGATACCATCAATGTAGAAATTAAATCAGCTGAGTTTGGAAGAATTGCGGTACAGAATTCCAAAAGTGCCATTCTTCAGAAAATCCGAGAAGAAGAAAGACAGGCGGTATATAATGAATACCATGCAAAAGAAAAAGATATTGTTACACTTATTACTTGTACACCTATCGGAATTAATACTCACAGACTTATTGTTAGAGGTGAAAGAGTAGATAATACTCAAAGCTGATGCAATCCTTAGCGAGGCAGATATGGTTAAGGGTGAAAAATACAAACCAAACGATCGAATTAAGGTATATGTTACCGAAGTTAAGACTGAGAAGAAGGGTCTTAAAATTGCGGTTTCAAGATGTCATCCTGAATTTGTAAAGAGACTTTTTGAGGCAGAAGTTGCAGAACTCAGAGACGGAACAGTAGAAATCAGGAGTATTGCAAGAGAAGCAGGTTCAAGAACTAAAATGGCTGTATGGTCCAAAAATCCTAATGTAGATCCTGTAGGTTCATGTGTAGGTGTAAATGGTTCCAGAGTTAATGCGGTTGTATCTGAACTTAACGGTGAAAAGATTGACATCATTAATTGGAGCAAGAACCCTGCCAACCTTATTGAGAATGCGTTAAGTCCTGCCAAAGTTGTATATGTAGCCGCAGATGCTGAAGAAAAAACAGCACAGGTTATTGTACCTGATTACCAGTTATCACTTGCAATCGGACGAGAAGGACAGAATGCAAGACTTGCAGCAAGACTTACAGGTTTCAAGATTGATATTAAGAGCGAGTCACAGGCAAGGGATTTGGGACTTCTTGATGAAGTAGAATCTTATGCGGATGAAACTACAGAGTCTGATGATGCAGAATAAAATTAGGATGTTTGCATATGGCAGTTAATAAAAAAATACCGCAGAGACAATGCGTAGGATGCGGTGAGTTTAAAGATAAGAAATCAATGATACGTGTTATCAAAACCAATGAAGATGAAATCTTTCTTGATGATACAGGCAAGAAAAATGGCCGTGGTGCATATATCTGTAAGACAGCCGGTTGTCTTGCCAAAGCTATAAAAAACAAAGGCATTGATCGTTCACTTAAGATGAAGATACCGGAAAATGTATATGATGAACTGATTAAGGAGATGAATAATATTGAGTCAAGATAGTATTTTGTCTATGATTGGACTGGCAAAGAGAGCAGGTAAAGTTGTAAGCGGAGAGTTCTCAACTGAAAAAGCGGTAAAAGAAAATAAAGTAAAACTTGTTATCGTTTCGGAGGATGCTTCAAATAACACTAAAAAACTTTTTTCCAACAAATGTTTTTTCTATAATATTCCTGTAATAATGTATTCGGATAAAGTTAGTCTTGGTCATTCAATAGGACAGGAACTTAGAACATCAGTTGGAATCATTGATGAAGATTTTGCAAAAGCAATAATTTCAAAATATGAAAAAATAGATAATAAATAAATGCCCGGATAGGGATTTGGAGGTTTAGATTAGCTTAATGAGAGTACACGAATTAGCAAAAGAACTGAATATTAATTCAAAAGAATTACTTGAATTTTTATCATCAAAAAACGAGAAGATTAAAACATCCAGCAATTCTGTTTCTGAAGATGAAATTGCTTTAGCTAAAAAGCAGTTTGTCAAGAAAGAACAGAAGCCGGTTACAGAAAATAAGCCTGAATTTAAAGAGGCTAAGGAAGTCAAAGAAACTAAAGAACAGACTAAAGAACAGACTAAAGAACAGACTAAAGAACAGACCAAAGATGAATCAGCACAGGCTCCTAAGCAGGACGCACCTGTCAAGAAAAAAATCGTTTCCGTATATAACCCACAAAACAGCGGACGGAAGGATATCAGGGATTCACAGCGTAAAAATAATAACAGGGACAGAAACCGTAATGGTTCCAATGACAATAGAAGAAATGAAAAACCTATTGACAGGCCACAGGGAATCCGTCCTTTAGAAAGACCACAAGGTGCCATAAGACCAAGTGACAGGGTTAATGTAAAACCGGATAAACAACAGGGAGACAGACCGGCAAGAAGCGGTGACAGACCTTATGGCGACCGTAACCAGGGAGACAGACCACAGAGAAACAATAACAGACCTTATGGTGACCGTAACCAGGGAGACAGACCACAGAGAAATAATGACAGACCTGCAAGAAATGGCGGAAGATTTAATGATAAATTCCAGGGTGGAAAGCCTGAATTTAACAAAGAAGATAACGGCAGCAGACCACAGAGAAACAATGACAGACCTGCAAGAAGAGATGATAGAAATTCCGGTGCATTTGACGGAGCTGATGCTTTAAAAGACAGAGAAGCAAAAGACCAGCGTAACAGAGACAGAGAGAACAATCGTAAGAAGAATAATGATTTCCGCGATAAGACGGAAAAGCTTGAAAATACAAAGGCTCTTGAAAAGAATCTTCTTAACAAGAAGAAAAAAGAAGAAGCCGATGAAGACGTAATCAAGACACTTATTCTTCCTGATACACTTACAATCAAGGAACTTGCCGATAAGATGAAAGTCCAGCCTACAGCCCTTGTTAAGAATTTATTCCTTAAAGGACAGATTGTTACAATCAATCAGGATATTGATTTTGCAACGGCTGAAGAAATTGCCCTTGAATATAACTGTATATGCGAACATGAAGTTAAAGTAGATGTTATAGCAGAACTTCTCAAGGATGAGGATGATCCTGAAGATACACTTGTGCCAAGACCACCTGTTGTATGCGTTATGGGTCACGTTGATCATGGTAAAACATCACTTCTTGATGCTATCAGATCATCCAAAGTAACAGAAAAAGAAGCCGGTGGTATTACCCAGCACATCGGTGCTTACACAGTAGATGTAAACGGACAGAGTGTAACATTCCTTGATACTCCGGGACATGAAGCATTTACTGCCATGCGTCTTCGTGGTGCTAAATCAACAGATATTGCAATACTTGTAGTTGCAGCAGACGATGGTGTTATGCCACAGACTGTTGAAGCTATTAACCATGCTAAAGCAGCAGGAATTGATATTGTAGTTGCAGTAAACAAAATTGATAAGCCAAGTGCCAATGTTGAGCGTGTTAAACAGGAACTTACAGAATATGATCTTATTGCTGAAGACTGGGGTGGTTCTACAATTTTTTGTCCTGTATCTGCTCATACCGGAGAAGGTATCGATAACCTTCTTGAAATGCTTTTACTTACAGCTGAAATGCGTGAATTAAAGGCAAACCCTAACAGAAAAGCAAGAGGTCTTGTGATAGAAGCTAAACTTGATAAAGGAAGAGGCCCTGTAGCAACAATCCTTGTCCAGAAAGGTACTTTACATGTAGGTGATTTTATTGCAGTAGGACCATGTCATGGTAAAGTAAGGGCAATGATCGATGATAAGGGAAGAAGAATCAATGAAGCAGGTCCATCAACTCCTGTAGAAATTATCGGTCTTAATGATGTTCCTAATGCAGGTGATATTTTCATCTCGCCAAAGACAGATAAGGAAGCAAAGACATTTGCCGAAACATTTATCGCAGAAGGCAAGAACAGACTTGTTGAAGAAACTAAATCAAAAATGTCTCTTGAAGATTTATTCTCACAGATTCAGGCGGGTAACCTTAAGGAACTTGACATTATCGTTAAAGCTGATGTGCAGGGTTCCGTGGAAGCCGTTAAGCAGAGTCTTGTGAAACTTTCAAATGATGAAGTAATTGTTAAAGTAATTCATGCCGGTGTCGGTGCAATCAATGAATCCGATGTTATCCTTGCATCTGCTTCAAATGCCATTATTATCGGATTTAACGTAAGACCTGATAATCAGGCCCGTGATATTGCCGAAAGAGAAAATGTTGACTTACGTCTCTATCGTGTAATTTATCAGGCTATTGAAGACGTGGAAGCAGCTATGAAGGGTATGCTTGATCCAAAATATGAGGAAAAGGTTATTGGTACAGTTGAGGTAAGACAGACATATAAAGCATCTGTAATTGGTACAATAGCCGGCTCTTATGTATTAGATGGTATGGTAACAAAGAATTCATCTGTAAGAGTAACCCGTGGTGATGATTTGATTTATGACGGACCAATTGCTTCGTTAAAAAGATTTAAAGATGATGTTAAAGAAGTTAAAGCCGGATATGAATGTGGTATTGTTCTTGAAAAGTTTAATGACATTAAAGAAGGCGATATGATGGAAGTTTACACAATGGTGGAAATTCCAAGATAGAGGTGATTGATTTGCGTAAAAACAGTATTAAAATGACACGAGTTAATAATGAGGTTCTAAGAGAACTCAGTAATATAATTCGCAGCGAAATAAAAGATCCCAGAATCAATCCGATGACATCTGTTGTTGCGGTTGATGTGGCACCTGATTTAAAGACCTGTAAAGCATATATAAGTGTTCTGGGAGATAAAGACTCCCAGGACAGCACTATAACCGGTTTAAAGAGTGCCGCCTCTTATATCAGAACACTTTTGGCTAAGACAGTCAATTTAAGGAATACTCCTGAAATAACTTTTATACTTGACCAGTCGATTGAATATGGCGTTAATATGTCAAGACTGATTGATGAGGTAAATGGAAATGATAAATAGTATTGATGAAATACTTTTGAATGTTAAAAATATAGGAATAACCGGACATGTCAGACCTGACGGTGACTGTGTGGGTTCAACTTTGGGACTTTATAATTATATCTGCGATAATTACAAGAATATAGAAGCTACCGTATATCTCGAGGAGTTTGAAAAGTGCTTTTCTTTTATTAATGGCAGCGATAAAGTATTGCATGATTGTGACAATGATAAAAAACATGATGTTTTTATTATATTGGACTGTGGTGACATTGAAAGAGTCGCTAATTTTATACGTCCTGTTATTAAGAATGCTGATAAAACAGTATGCATAGATCATCATACATGTAATCTTGCATTTGCAGATATAAATCACGTACTTCCTGATTTAAGTTCCACCTGCGAAGTACTTTATGAGTTATTAGACAGTAGTAAAATATCTAAAAATACCGCAGAAGCATTATATACGGGAATCATACATGATACGGGTGTATTGAAATACCAGTGCACAACAAAACGTACTATGGAAATTGCAGGAGAACTGATGTCGAAAGGTATTGATTACACTTCAATAATAGATGACACTTTTTTCAGAAAAACTTATATCCAGAATTATATGCTGGGACTTGCACTGATTAACAGTAAACTTGTGCTTGACGGAAAACTTATATATTCTTATCTGCCTTATGATGTTTTATCGGAACACAATGTGCCGGGAAGAGATCTTGGAGGAATTATAGACCAGTTAAGGTTTACTGAGGGTGTTGAAGTGGCTTTATTTATGTACGAGCTTCCTGACCATACGATTAAAGGAAGTTTAAGATCTGTAGACAAGGTAGACGTTAATATTATTGCTAACTGCTTCGGTGGAGGCGGACATGTCCGTGCAGCAGGTTTTACCGCAGGAATTCCTTATGAAGAAGTAGTAAAAAAAGTAATAACAGAATTGAAAAAACAGGTTGAAAAATGTATAACGGAATAATTAATGTATATAAAGAATCCGGATTCACATCCCACGATGTTGTAGCAAAACTTCGTGGGATTTTACACCAGAAAAAAATCGGACATACAGGAACACTTGACCCTGAAGCAACAGGAGTTCTTCCTGTATGCCTTGGCAATGCTACCAGACTTTGCGATATGATAACCGATAAAAGCAAAGAGTACAGGGCAGTACTTTTACTGGGAATATCCACCGATACCGAAGATGCCACAGGGAAAATATTAAGCCGTAAAGCTGTTAATGTGACAGCAAAAGATATCGAAAAAACCATAAATTCATTTGTCGGTAAATACAATCAGGTCCCTCCTATGTATTCGGCACTTAAAGTAAATGGACAAAAATTATGTGATCTTGCAAGAAAAGGTGTTGAAATAGAAAGAAAACCAAGGGGAGTATTTATCTATGACATAATAATCGAAAAAATAGATATTCCCGAAGTTACAATGACAGTGAAATGCTCCAAAGGAACATATATCCGTTCATTATGCCGTGATATCGGAGAGAAACTTAACACCGGTGGTACAATGAAATCACTTGTAAGAACCAGAACCGGAATTTTTAACATTGAAAATGCAGTCAGATTATCTGAAATATCAAAATGTGTGGCAGATAACAATATTGCTTCACTTATAATGCCAACGGACAGTTTTTTTAATGATTATCCTGCCGTGAATGTATCCGGAAGAAATGAAATGCTTGTAAAAAACGGAAATATGATTATTCTCCCGGAATTTAAAGGCAATAATATTAAAGTATATCTGTCAGATGGTGTATTTGCCGGAATATACGGATATGATGAGGTCTCGCACAGTTATAAACCGAAAAAAATGTTCCCTGTCCAATAAATCACGGAAAAGAGTAATTGTATGTTATATGTTAAAGATAAAAACTTTATTTCAAAAGAAAATACAGTAGTGACTTTTGGTAAGTTTGACGGTATTCATAACGGGCACAGGCTTCTTATCGAAAAAGCTGTCAGAATTGGTCACGAGCAGGGAATTAAGGTAGTCCTTTGTACTTTTAATATGGATAACTGGAACGTAAAACCGCAAAAAGCAATAACGACACCGGATGAACGTGCATATATCTGTGAAAAATACGGCATAGATGTACTTTATGAATATCCCTTTGACAATGAAATTGCCGGAATGTTGCCGGAAGAATTTTTAAAATACTTCCTGAAAGAAAAACTTAATGCCAAATTTGTTGTAATAGGTGCCGACTGGAGATTCGGAAAAAACAGGTCGGGGGATGCAGCTTTGTTAAAAGCATACGAAGATAAATATTGCTACAGTTCATATGTTATCGAAAAAGAAACTTATAATAATACAGAGATAAGCAGCACATGGATAAGAAATGAAATAGAAAAATCAGACCTGTCAACTGTAAAAAAACTTCTGGGTTATGATTATTTTTTCAAAGGAAAAGTAGTTCACGGCAAACAGCTGGGAAGAACAATCGGTTTTCCTACCCTTAATCTGATACCTTCTCCAAATAAAATATTACCTGAATATGGTGTTTACGAATCTGAAGTAGTAATTGACAATCTCATGTATAAAGGCGTTACGAATATTGGAATCAGACCTACAATCGATGACGGAACTTATGTTACCGTTGAAACATTTGTACTTGATTTTGATGAGGATGTATATGATTCGGATGTAATTATCAGACTGAAAAAATTTATACGTCCTGAACAGAAATTTGATTCGGTTAACGGATTAAAGAAACAGCTTGAAGCAGATATAGCCTTTGTAAGAGGATAACAAGCACTAATCAGAAAATACTTGCCATTAATTATTCTTTATGGTAATATAAATGAGTATTT
>ENA-OPES01000101-OPES01000101.1-human-gut-metagenome-genome-assembly--contig:-NODE-101-length-13366-cov-2.588386_pt1 | contig 13366 bp, 7 predicted proteins | sample MGYA00241305_ERZ501544 | MGnify/ENA primary metagenome ERZ501544 (study PRJEB25962, sample SAMEA2042430) | human gut metagenome | biome: human gut; feature: human-associated habitat; material: faeces...
GCACCACAAAGGACAGGCTCGTTGAGCCGTTCCTGCTGATGAACAACAATAATGAGGTGCGCTGCTATGAACCGTCATCGAAGCTTAACAAAACCTTCAAGGTGAGCCGCATGCAGGAGGTGGAGCTGCTTGACACGGAGTGGGCATACAAAGACCGCCATCAGCAGATGTACACCGACGTATTTATGTTCAGCGGTGAAAAGATGATGCCCGTAAGCATGCTGCTGGGCCAGTTGTCTTACAACGTGTTCCGCGAAGAATATCCCGCGGCAGAGGCCAACATGACCACGTGCAGCGACGGACGCCACAGGCTTGATCTGCCGGTGTGCAGCTATGCAGGCATAGGACGCTTTGTGCTTGGCCTGTTCGACGACATTGAGGTGCTTGGCGATGAAGGTTTCATATCATATCTGCAGCAGAAAGTGGCAGCCATGGCTTCGTCATACACCCATAAGGAGCAATAAGCCGGGCTGCATCAATGCGAGTCAATTTACATATAGGCGCCCTGCCCCGTCCGCTGTTTATCACCAACCATTTCTGACAGCAACTTTAAAGTCATAAAGTTTCTTGCATACGCCAGCTTTCAATAGCTATACTTCATGACGGATGAAAACTGAGTGCTGGCGGAACATATCAACGTGATGCACATAAGATGAAGTAGGCATATAATGCATTATTTGAAATTCATCCTTTTTTGCTATTTCTGCCATCTAAATATCATAATTTATTACTTTTATAGCGACAAACAATTAAAATGTATAAATTATGGAAAGAAAAACTATCAAAGAAGTCTATCTCGCATGGCGTGAGATGAAAGTAAGGCTTGTCAAGGAATCGACGTTTGCCACTTATGTAACCAACGCAGAAAAGCACGTTTTGCCGGTGCTTGGCGATATGCACTCGGTAAAAGAGAGAGACGTTCAGCAGTTTGTTCTTGACAAGCTGAAGGCAGGCTTAAGCCAGCGCACCGTGAGAGACATACTGCTCGTGCTGAAAATGATAGTGGCCTACGGGACACGGCAGGGATGGCTCGAACATTGCGAATGGGACATCAAGTTCCCGACAACAGCAGAGAGACACGAGTTTCAGGTTCTTACAGTTAACGAACAGCGCAAGCTTATGACATTCCTGAAATCACATTTCTCGTTCAAGAACCTCGGCCTGTATATCTGTCTTTGCACCGGACTGCGCATCGGAGAAATCTGCGCGCTAAAATGGAGCGACATATCCGTAAAGACTCAGACCATCTGCATACGCCGCACCATTGAGCGGGTTTATGTCATAGAAGACGGACATAAATACACAAAGCTCATTATAAGTACGCCAAAGTCAGCCAGCTCAATACGCGACATACCCATAAGCGGCGTTTTATTCGGGCTGCTGAAGCCGATTATTGGTCTTGTCAACAGCACATACTTCGTATTGACTAACACCGAAAAGCCGCTTGAGCCACGAATTTACCGTCACTACTACAAACGCTTCATGAGCAAGCTGAACTTGCCCGCAATGAAGTTCCACGGTCTGAGACATACCTTTGCTACACGATGTATAGAGAGCAACTGCGACTACAAGACTGTAAGTTCAATTCTCGGACACTCAAGCGTAAGCACGACGCTTAATCTGTATGTCCACCCGGACATGGGCCAAAAGCGCAAATGCATTGACAAGATGCTAAAGTCTGTAAGATAATTCTTGCCGCATCAGCAAAGACCGATGCCAACATACGCAACGTACAGAACTGATTAGTATGTCAAGCGTACAGTCTGAATCCCCAAGGATTACTAGAATATTATTAAACCCCTAAATTTATTGATTTCATAATTTGCCTTGATAGACTGATTATCACGGCCGCTAACATTAAGCCAAATCTAATATGTGTTAAATTAAATATAATAGTAAATTTTTATATTTAACATGCGTCAGCAAAAATATTTTTTTCCTTCTCATAAATAAGTTTTTATGAGGAGAGACTGTCGTCTGTCCCATCTGAAAGGGTGAATCAAAAGGCGAAAAGGCACATATTTGATGAGATACAAATACTAAAAAACAGACAAATTCATAACATTTATAGCACTATATATCTCGCTCATCTGAGAACATTTTATCCCGAAAGACAATACTTGCATTATTATAATTATATCAAAAAACAAGAGGCCCTGCCTCGACACATTGGTCAGGCAGGGCCTTTCTTGTATTTAATGATGTCTGTCGTATTGTCAAGTCTTACAGTGAAGAACTTGACTCACAGCATTCATCACATTATTTCTTGATAGTCAGTCCTCTGTTGCTGAAGAACTTAGAGTTATAGCTTCTGTCAACTTTAGCATTGAGCACTTTCTTAACACCCTTGACAGCTTTATAGCTCTTAACACCCTTCTTAGCAGCCGGCATCTTAATCATTGAAGGAGCACCGCTCTGTGACGGAGTGAATGTTTCTGTTGCACCACCCATCCAGCCTTGCTGGCCGTTCATGTTAACATAATACATCATACCGAATGCGAAGATACCTTCCTCAGCATAGAAGCTGAACGGATAATTAGGATTATCAGCAAACATGTCGTTAGCATTTACAACAAGCACATTACCGTAACCTGTCTGAGAGTCTACGCCTGTATCGATGACATCGAATGAGATGACACCTCTATCGTCGAGAGTGAATTCAAGGCTACCTTCCTGTGTCAGCCAAGGCTCAAGTTTGTAGTGAGTCTGGTCGTTACCGTCAACATAGAGAGTTGTTGAATATGTACCATCGCCGAACGGGTTACCTACCGGCTGGTTGTTCTCGTCTGTGATGAAGTTCGGGAAGTAGTTCTGGTCGTATGTACCAGATGTTACAGGCTGCCAGTTAGCTGTACCTGAACCGCCACCTGTGCTGAATGTGAATGTTGTAGCTGAGTTGCTTCTCATGTTGCCTTCAGCATCGAATGTAACGATAACCATTGTATACTTACCACCTTCTGCTATCTGGATGCTTACATCACCGCTTTCAGTGATACCTGTTGCCTCGAGAGAACCGTCAGCGATAGCTTCAACAATAGCATTGATATCGTCACCGTCAGCAGCCAATACATATTTTGCGTTAGCTACATCCTCACCAAGAGTGATAGTACCCTCAGCGTAGTTGTTGCCTGCAACGTCTGTGAAGCGGCCTGTGTATGTGAACGAAGAAGAGTAGTCAGTAAACTCGCTGCCCGGCAGAGCAATTGCCCAACCTGTTGTGTCAAGATAGCCAAGCGGAGTGAATGAATCGTCGAAGTTTACATAAATGCTCTGTGTAGGCAGAGTGATCATACCGTCTTTCAGAGTACCGAAGAGACCCGGCTCGCTTGCTTTGATATCCTCAAGGCTGTTGCCCTGCTTGATAGCCTCGTCAACGATGCTGAATACGTGCATTACACCATATCCCTTAGAAGCCATACCATCGTCTGTACCAGGATAGAAGTCGCCTGTTACATAAACGAAGTTAGGATCTGTTGCATTGATAACTACGCTTGTGTTCTCCTTGTTAGCCCATGCCATCATACCTGTAGCAACATAAGTGTTATAGAATGTTGTGCCAGGTCCGTAAGGAGTTACGATACGATAGTAACCCGGTTTCAGGATGTTCTCCTGAATCTCTACGTTGTAAGTCAGCTGCTCTGCGCCATAGAAGCCAGGGTAGATTGCATCGCGATAAAGACCTGTACCGACTGATTTCCACTCAGACAGTCCGATAGAGAATGTATAAGATGAACTTCCGTAAGGAGTTGTATAGTTAGCATCTGCAATGGCTACAGTAACATCATCAAAGTGACCCATCTGTATTGCCTGAGGATCGTAAGTAACAGTCAGATATGCTACAGAGTCGCCGTCAGCAAATGTTACAGAAGAAGGAACACTAACTGCACAGTTTTCAGATGTAGTTACATTGAAGTTTACAGTGAGTTCACCGGTACGCTGGATGCGGTTTACCGGTATTTTCACCTCACTGGCATTAGGATCAAGGTTCACTGTTGAAGAAAGCGCATTGCTGAAATACACCTGCTCTCCTTCAATCGTTGCTCCTATGTACTCAAACTCTTCGGTACATGAGCCCAGCACGAGTGCCAGTGCCGAAAAGAGGAGCATCATGGAATGTTTGAATATCTTGTTCATGATATTTTCTGTTTTATTATTACTTATTTATTAATTTATTTAGCATAAGGCTGATCTGCGAGTGTCGGGTTGTTGTATCCAGTTACTCCGCTGTTGTTCATTTCCTCCAAACGACTTATCTGCCAGTTCATCCATGAAGGACGAGTTGTTGTGTTCCACAGATAAGGTGCTGTATGGTTGGTTCCGTTGTAGTTCTTTGTAACAGTCTTGTTCAGACGCTTAACATCATAGAAATACTGACCTTCACCCCAAAGTTCAACAGCCTTCTGGAATACGATTTCGTCGATAACATCAGCAGCGCGGCATGTGTAGTTCGGGTTGCGGTGACGCTTCATGAATGACTCAAGAAGCTCCTTGCCTCTAGCCTGGTCGCTGTGTGCAGCAGCCTCAGCCTCGATGAAGTACATTTCCTCAATACGCATGAACGGAACACCTACAACGTTACCTACAGTGTAGTCATTGATGCTACCACCGCCCGGACGGAACTTCAATGAAGCATATCCAGGAAGCTGAGCTCCAACTTCAGCGCTGATGAACAGGTTCTTGCCTTCGAGAGGGTGTCCTTCTGGAGCCTTCCACAGGAGTTTACGCCAGTCGCCGTCGCTGATACGGTTATACATGTTAGCGTCAATCTGAACATAGCAACCGAGCTGTGTACCAGTGTAACCATAGCTGATTTCGTTACACATGTTTGCTGTCCAGCAGTAAAGGTTGTTAACGTAACCTGTGTAGTACTGTGTACCCCACATCCACTGGCTCAGGTCGTTGAAACCAGATGTTGTGTTAAGAGCCTGTGCCTGTGTTACAGGTGCAGATGTTGAGTTGTCGATAGCCAGACGTGCATACTTCTCAGCGTTAGGATAATCCTCAAGCCACATATAGCAACGTGCCATCAAACCATAGATACAGTCGAGATGAGGCATTGTCTTGCTTGCGTCGTCAAGATAGCCTATCATGCTTGCAGCCTTCTGAAGGTCGCCAAGGATGAAGGCAGCCATATCTGCTTTATTTGCACGAGGATTGTTCTGCCACTGCTCCTCTGTCATGCCCTCCTTAACGATAGGCACAGTAAGACCTGTGATGTCATTTCCTTCGGGGCTGACACCCTGAGTGATGTCGTTGGGCAACCACTCATACTCGCGTGCCATATCGATATAAAGCATTGCGCGATAAGCCAGAGCTGCAGCATAGTAACCCTTGTTGGCATCGCTGGCAAGAGTATCAATCTTTTCAATAGCGTTAGTAGCAGCGCCAGCATACTGTGTCTGATAATACCACAAGAACTGGTTTACCATATACTCACGTGACACATAGGTATCACCAAGCCAGTTAAGGAACAGGCATCCGTTGGCATTATCACCATAAGCAAGTTCACCTGACTGAATGTCACGGATTATCATCAATGCAGGATAGCCGAAACTTGCGGGGAATTGAGTTGTATTCCAAATATTTGTAGCGTATGAGTTAAGACCGCTAACCAATGACGCCACAGCTGATTCAGAGCCCGTAACCTGACCGTCAGACGCTCCGTCTGTGGGCTCAACCTCGTCGATACAGCTTGTGAATGACATTGAAGTCATCAGAGTTAAAGCTGCACCAAGGCATATTGTCATGAATCTTTTCATAATGTTCAATTTGTTTTTTTAAATGTTTTTAGAATGTTACAGAAATACCACCTGAAATTGTGCGCATTGCAGAGTAATATGCAGAAGAAGCACCACCAGTAATGCTCTGGCGTGGGTCAAGTCCCTGACGCTTAGACCACAACCACAAGTTTGTAGCTGTAAGGTAAACACGAAGCTTGCCTATACCGATCTTGCTTGTCATCTTTGTCGGGAATGTGTAACCAAAGTTGAGGTTCTGCAGGCTCAGGTAAGAAGCACTTGTCAAGAAGCGGTCTGAAGGGGTTGTTGCACTTGTGTCGTCGATAACCAGCTTCGGTATGTTTGTATTAGGATTCTCCTCTGTCCAAGAGTTCAGCAAGTCAGCGTGGATAGCATGGCCTCTACCGCTGCTGGTGATACCCATCATGCCGGCATAGTCTGAATCGTAAATCTGACCGCCAAGCTGATAGTTGAAGTCAACAGCGAGGTCGAAGCCTTTGTAAGAGAAGCGTGTTCCGAAACCTCCGTATGCCCATGGAAGAGCTGTACCACAGAGATAGTATGTAGCCTCACCCGGAGTTGTTGTTGTCGTGATGCTTCCGTCTTCTTCTGTCTTATAGAACATAGACTTACCGTTCTCGTCAACACCTGCATATTTAGGCATGTAGAATGTATAGAGTGACTCGCCTTCACCATAGAAGTAGCTACCGCTTGCATAACCTTCAGAGCCCTCAACAGTTTGAGTCTTGTTCTTTTCAGCGATAGATGTGATTTCGTTCTTGTAAGCAGTGAAGTTAAGGTTGAGTCCCCACTCGAAGTCCTTTGTACGGATCAGTGTTCCGTCGAGTTCAACTTCAGCACCCATGTTCTGCATGTTACCTACGTTGTCATAGTATCCGCTCCAGCCTGAAGAAGCAGGAAGTGCGAAGAATGCCAACATATCGCTTGTACGACGATAGAAGTACTCGATGCTACCGGCAAGACGTCCGCGGAAGAATGAGAATTCGAAACCTGTATTGAAGTTACCGTTCTTTTCCCAAGTAATAGTCTCGTTACCCTTAGTTGAAGAAGGTTTAACGCCTGCACCGTTACCAGAAGGAACGATGCTGTATGTATCTGTGTAGAGGTAGCTGCCGATGTTGTCGTTACCCTGCTCACCATAAGAAGCCTTGAACTTCAACTCGTCAACCCAAGGAGCGTTGAACCATTTTTCCTTGCTGATGATCCATGCACCACCTAATGACCAGAAGTTACCCCAACGGTGATCCGGGTGGAAGCGTGAAGAAGCATCACGACGATAAGAAAGTGATCCGAAGTACTTGTTGTCATAGTTGTACTGAACGCGGCCGAACCAACCCTCAACGTTGTAGTCAGTTGTGTAAGAGTTCATAGAACCTGTGTTAACAGCACCTGCCAACTCATCGTTGAATGCAGAGAATAGGTTGTTCTTAGATGCTGACAAATAATAATAACGTGTACGATAGTACTCATGACCGAGCATAACCTCTACATCATGCTTGTCGAACAGGTGATGCCAGTTCAAGAGCTGCTGGTAGTTGTAAGCCCATGTACGTACATGTGTTTTCTGAACTGAACCGTTGTTGGCAGCGAACTGACCATAGAACGGGTTCATCGTATTTGTAAACCTTGTCTCATCGAGCATCACAGTGTTAGCTGATGTGAACTTGAAGTCCTCGAGGAAACGGATTTCAGCTGTACCTGTAGCGTCGAGGCTGTTACCCTCGTTCTCATTCTTGTCAAAGTTATTTGCAAAGATAGGGTTAGAACCTGTCATTACAGGACGTGTAAGACCAGTTACAGTGCCATCACCCCAGTCGTACATAGCGAGACCTGTCTTAGAATCCTGCAGGATGTTGCCTGCTGCGTCACGGACGTACAGAGGATAGATAGGAGCCATATCCTTAACCATAAACACGTTGCCAGTGGTGCTTTCACCATCTCCAGACAATGAGTTAGCCTTATAGTGAGCATAGTTGAAGTTACCAGAAAGTTTCAGCCAAGGTCTGAGCTGGTAGTCAGCCTTCAGACGGCCTGTGAAACGCTCATAGTCAGAACCGATACTGATACCTTCGTTCTTCAGATAACCTGCAGAACCATAGAAAGAACCTTTGTCGTTGCTTCCTGTAGCAGTAACGTTATACTCCTGACGTACACCAGTCTGATAAGCAGCGTCGCGCCATGAATCAGGATAGAGCAGGTATTCTGTGCCATTAACGTTAACAACGCGGCCGAGTGTTGCGTTAGGGTTCAGTTTTCCGTTCGGGCCGATGAAGTCCTGTCCTTCAGGAACAGTGTAAACGTTATAGCCAAGGTTATAACCGCCTGCAAACATATTGTCCAGAGCCCATCTGTGAGCTGTTGCAGCATCATCGCCGAGATTTGTACGATAGTTCTTCAATGACTGATAGTATGCCTCATAATATCCGGCAGGACTTTCTACTGTATTGTAGAACTCTACGCCACGTGTGTTAGCACCCCACTTAGCGTCAACAGTGATTGAAGAAGTACCCTCGCGGCCGTTCTTTGTTGTGATGATGACAACACCGTTGGCACCACGCGCACCGTAAAGAGCTGCAGAGGCAGCATCCTTCAGGACGGTCATTGAAGCGATATCGTTCTGGTTAAGGTTGTTGATGTCTCCGTTGTAAGGAGCACCGTCTACTATGATCAGCGGGTCGTTACCGGCGTTGATAGAGCTGATACCGCGGATGCGGATGCTGAAGCTCTCCTGACCAGGGGCACCTGTAGCAGAGTTGATCTGCACACCAGATACTTTACCGCTAAGTGCAGACATTGCGTTAGAGCTTGAAATCTTCGCGATGTCATCCGACTTTACAACCGCTGCAGAACCGGTGAAGGCTGACTTCTTAGCCGTACCGTAAGCAACGACCATCACTTCGTCAAGGTTGGTCTGATCCGGAACGAGCACAACGCGTACGCTGTTGCCCTTTACCGTAACGTCTTGATCAACCATGCCGACATAGGTTACTTTCAGCTTGTTGTGCCCTGCGGGCATGCTGATAGAGAACTTACCGTCAGCGTCTGTCACGGCACCGGCGCTGGCGCCCACAACGCGGACAGTAGCACCGATAATCGGCTGACCGTCCTCCTGAGACACCACGGTTCCCGTAACTGCTGTTTGTGCCAGTGCCATTCCCAGTGACAGGAACAGGCAGGCCAAAATCATAGTTAGTCTTTTTTCCATAAATACTCTCTCTAATTAAATAAATAAATTATACTTTTGTTACAATATGCAAAAATAAAGATTATTTCATAAAGTCCAAAAAATGAAAGAAAAAAAAGTGGGTTTAAGCCGGGTTTTTAACATAAATCTGACAGAATCACATAAAAATTCATGTAAAATGAAACTTTGAGTGTTATTTTACTTTCATTTTGATTTGTATATAAAGTGTATATACACCACTTCTTGACTTTTAGAATGCATCAAAATAAAGGCAATTTACACCTGAATACACATATAAAGAATTTTAAATCTATATGCATAAATAATTAATTATATGCTTGCATTATGTTTATTCGCACATTTTTTGAGTTAAAATTTTACACTTTAAATAATGCTTAATATCTGTTTCGTCTATGTTGACATGCAAATATTTAAGATATTATGCACAAAATGCATGTAAATTGCTTATTTACTGATATTTAATATCTCCCGACAGACATTATGACACAAAACTATTTCAATACATCAAATAATGCAGGCAGTAATTATGGTTCATTGTATATATAATAAGGTGTAATTAACTTAATTATAACAATATTGGATAAATATGCAATAATTTCTGCATAAATATAAATAAAGCACTGACAAAATGTAAGCAAAAACGATTCAATATGGCATAATGTAAACGCAAACACAGAGCAGAATGTCAACAAAAAGTATTATATAAAGTTTAAAATTATAGTATTTTAGCACTGTCTCAAACACTCGGCAGCCACATTTCATGCCACATTCCTATACAAAAATTTTAGTTTCATAGCACAAAAAACAGCAAAGACAGATTACATTATCAATAACTTTTTGACGCAATGAAATATGGATTTATTTCAATATGCAGCTCCGGACAAGCAAAATCATGACTTATAATCATAAAGTTTTCTGCCATAAATTATGCAAAACAGATTTGACATTACTTACCACAAAACTGCGACTACCGATAAAATAAGGCTTAACAAGCCTTTGCAACGCCACATGACACAATGTTTCCACAAGACTTTTATATAGACACAAAATGCAAGACGACATAACATCCTGACCGTTTAAAATCAATATGCTTATTTAAACAGCAGGCAAGCTCCATACAGACAGAAGCCTCTGTTAGATACAAAAAGCCATGTTTCATCGTGCAAAAGCATACATATTGCACGCCAAAAAGCCATGTTTCGCAGGGCCGTAAGCAAGTTTTTACGTAATCGGGATCTTACTTATAATAAATTTTCGCAGAAACTCGTCACTCGTCACAATCGGCCATAATTCATTGACAAACAAGCCGTTACGATGTGACGAGTTAAAACCTCAACTCGTCACGGCACTGTTAATCAACGCAAGTGTGACGAGTCAAGGGACACAACTCGTCACACCATATTCAACTGACAGTCAGCACTTTACCCGTCGATGTGACGAGTGACGAGTTTCTATCGAAAACTTTTTTATCCTGTAGCTATATGTCCTTTCCTAATTTGGGTTGACCTCAAAGAGCCTTTTCCCTGATTAAAGCTGACTTCTGTTAAACTCACTACTGCCTTTAGCTGACAATTATAAGCTCAGACCCCTGATTTTGGTTGCCTAAATGCACAACATCTACTGAAAAAAGTTAACGGTATTTTTTGAACGAGCCTGCCATCTGTCGACCTGCACGACGTCCTTCACAACAGGCTAAAAGTCGGCAAAGATTAAAGACCATATTAATATATTAAACCCATATCGGCCATTAGACCACACATATCTTTATCTAATAACAACCGATTGGAGGAAGAGGAGATAGCCCTTGAAGCATGAAACAAACAAAATCCTGGAAGAATAAAACTCTACACTTCCAGGATTTTTCTATTATATAAAAAGTAAATACTAAAGTCAAAACATCTTGCTTACGCGCTTTATGCCTTCAACAAGAACGTCTATCTCCTCCTTTGTGTTATACATGGCAAACGAGGCTCTCACCGTGCCCTGTATGCCAAGACGTATCATGAGGGGCTGGGCGCAGTGGTGACCGGTACGAACGGCTATGCCGAGACGGTCGAGCAGCGTGCCCATGTCGAGATGGTGGATGTCGCCTACGAGGAACGAAACCACGGCGTCTTTATCATTGGCCGTGCCGAAGAGTCTGATGCCGTCTATCTCCTGCATCCGCTCCATGCAATATCTTGTGAGTTCCTGCTCATGGCGCGAGATGTTGTCGATGCCTATCGAACTGATATAGTCGATGGCGGTGGCAAGGCCGTGAGTGGCAACATAGTCGGGCGTGCCGGCCTCAAACTTAAACGGGAGATGCTCAAACACGGTCTTCTCAAAGCTTACGCTCTCTATCATCTCGCCTCCGCCCTGATACGGCGGCAGCCAGTCTTCCTTTCCGTATAGCACGCCTACGCCTGTAGGACCATACATCTTATGTCCGCTGAAGGCAAAGAAGTCGCAGTCTATGTCTTGCACGTCAACGGCAAAGTGAGGGGTGCTCTGTGCACCGTCGACCATGACGGGAACACCGTGCTCGTGGGCTATGCGTACAATCTCCTTAACAGGGTTTACCGTTCCTAGGACATTGCTTACATGCGTAACGCTTACTATCTTAGTGCGCTCAGTAAACAGCTTTTCGTATTCGTCGAGCAGCAGTTCGCCTTTGTCGTTCATCGGTATCACGCGCAGCGATATGCCTTTACGCGCTGCCTGAAGCTGCCACGGCACGATGTTGGAATGATGCTCCATGACGGACACGATAACCTCGTCGCCCTCGCTCATAAACCCGTCGCAGAACGACGAAACCACAAGGTTAAGGCTCTCGGTGGTTCCGCGCGTGAAGATTATTTCGTTAACCGAACCTGCATTGATAAACTTGCGCACCTTTTCGCGTGCCTGTTCGTGCAGGTCGGTTGCCTGCTGCGAAAGATAATGCACGCCGCGGTGTACGTTTGCATTGACATTGAGATACTCTTCGCGCATGGCATCGAGCACGCACAGCGGCTTCTGCGTTGTTGCACCGTTGTCAAGATATACCAGCGGACGGTCGTAAACCTTACGGCTGAGTATCGGGAAGTCTTCTCTTATTTTGGTTACGTCGAACATACTTTTTTAGGAGTTAAAGTAGTAAAAGGAGTTAGAGTAGTTAAAGTCAATAGCCTAAATAATTTTATACAAAGTAAAGTGGCCAAAGACTAACGAGAATATTCAGTAAATTACAGAAGTCAGAGCAGTTAAAGTAAACAAGACTTAAGTTTTTTATTGCAAGCATTGAAAATATGCAAGCATCCGAGCTTATTTTCAGAATTAGAGCAGCCAAAGCCAAATTCCAGTCAACATTGTTACATAAAGAATGACGACATCAACAAAGGTAATGACTTTAACTACTCTAACTCCTTTAACTACTTCTAACTACCGAATTTTATCTGCACAGCTTACATCCCTCGCACTTATTCAGTTCTCCGCGGAAACGTTTTTCTACAAGATAATGCAAGCGGTCGCGAAGAGGCTCGAGCTTTATGCGGTCGATAACCTCATTGACGAAGGCAAACTCCAGGAGAAGCTTTGCCTCCTTCAGACTGATACCGCGCTGACGCATGTAGAACAGAGCCGCATCGTTGAGCTGACCTACGGTGCTGCCGTGGGCACACTTCACGTCGTCGGCATAAATCTCCAGCATAGGCTGGGTGTACATACGCGCCTCCTTTGTTGCACAGAGATTCTGGTTTGTCTCCTGCGAAATGGTCTTCTGAGCGCCGTGACGCACAAGCACACGACCTGCGAAGGCTCCCGTTGCGCTGTCGTCGAGCACATATTTATAAAGCTCGTTGCTCGTGCAGTGAGCCACGCTGTGGTCTATCAGCGTATTGTTGTCAACATGCTGTTTCTTGTCAGCTATAACACATCCGCTGAGGTTACACTCGGCACCCTCACCTGCAAACACGAGGTCGGTGCGGTTGCGTGTTATGCCGTTGTGCAGCGTTATTATGTTATGGTTAACTCTGCTGCTGCGCTGCTGCTCAATGAACAGGTTGCTCACGCGAACGTTCTTTGCGTGAGTCTCCTCAAGACAGTAGAGGTCAAGTCCCGCATTGTCGCCCACATAAGCCTCGATAACCTGCGTGGTGAGGAAACGGCGGTCGTCGGCGGCATGGTCGCAGAAGAGCAGCTTGATTTCAGCCCCCTCCTCCACTATTATCAGCACACGGCGATTAACCATCAGGTCGACGTCAGAGCGCAGGATGTTGATCACCTGCACGGCCTTGCTTACCACAACGCCCTTGGGCACATAAACCAGCAGTCCGTCCTGTGCCAGCATTGTGTTGAGAGCCGTTATGCCGTCTTCAGAAGTCTTTGCCAGCTTGGCATAATATTTCTCTATCAGTTCTGGCCTTTCGGCAGCCACCTTGCC
>ENA-OPES01000108-OPES01000108.1-human-gut-metagenome-genome-assembly--contig:-NODE-108-length-12832-cov-4.071535_pt1 | contig 12832 bp, 13 predicted proteins | sample MGYA00241305_ERZ501544 | MGnify/ENA primary metagenome ERZ501544 (study PRJEB25962, sample SAMEA2042430) | human gut metagenome | biome: human gut; feature: human-associated habitat; material: faeces...
CCGTCCCCCTCGATATAAAACTTGTAAACGCCGTCCGGTTCGCTGATTTTCTGCCATGACGCCAGTTTGAAGTCGCGCGTTTCGATTTCCTTATATGCAAAGTCGTCCGGAACCTTTATGCCCGAACAACCGGCCGACAGCAGGCCGAAAAGCGCGGCGATAAAGATAAATTTGTGCATGTCTTTTCTCCGTTGTTTGTTTTCAATATATACCGGAAACGCCGCCTGCCAAATATTTTTTTGCCCGTCTGGAAATTTTGCCGCGCGTGATTAGATATTAGACGATTATAAAACCCGTTTGCAAAGGAGAACGATTATGGCTGCATCAAAAACACAACCGAGTATGGGCATCTGGCATCTGATTGCCGGCATTGTCATTGCCGTGCTCGGCGTCTATGTCTGGTTCAATCCGGCGGCCACCCTGCTGGGGCTGGCGCTTTATCTCGGCATTATTTTCATTGTCGTCGGCGCCGGCTATTTTATGCTGTCTTTTTCCAACCGTTCCGGCTGGTACCTGACGGTAGGCATTCTTGACATGCTGGTCGGCGTTATCTTCGTCGGCAATCTCGGCCTGACCGCCGCCGACGACTATTACATCAAAAAAAGAACTGTCACTCATCAAAATTGCCTTATTAAACTTATTTGTTTTACTTTATCATCAAAATGTTAGTAAGGCGTTAATAAACGCCCTCATTTAAAGCAATATCCGGCTTAACCCAAGGGTTAAACCGGATTTAAATTTAATAAAGCTGTTCTTTCAGTCCCCGTCGGAAAACGTTGTAAATTTTTTCACGGGACAGAATATAAGGACAGAGAATGCAAATCGACAAAATATCCCGATAAGCGAGATAAAGAGAATAAGGTGCCACACGTCTTCTCTCCAGATTGCCAATCCACAGATTAAGCAAATCAGTCAGTTCATCGATTTCACTTTCAAGTTCGTCGGACCGGCGGTAATAGCCAATCCGTTTTTCTTCAGCAGCATCAACCAGTTTTTTAAAAGCCCGGCGCAAATCACTGTTGACGTTTTTAAGCTCAAACTCCTCTGCAATGCAAATACGGCTCTTGATTAAAAATTCCAAGCCATCCGAATAATTTTCCATAAGATATATTTTTAGTTAAAAAATTTTGTTACGATGCTTTTCGCATAAGGAAAGAAAAGCATCCAAATCGCAATTTTCCGCCAACGGCGGAAACGCCCAGATTGACTGAACCAGCTGAATAACAGCCAAACGTTCGACAATGCGAAGTCTTTTACTTTTAATCAGACCGGAATATTCATTAACATACTGAGAAACCAAATTTCTGGCTTCAGTAAAAAGGACACGGGATTTTAATTCCGTTTCGGTGTTGCTGGAAGCATAACGGACAATTGACGAAACAGCTTCGGCTATTTTTCCGCTTTCGGGCGAAAAATTTTCCGGCAGACAGTCTCCCAGCAGCTTTTCAATCCGGCAACTCAGTTCATTCGGGCAATTTAATTTAACAGCCTCGTAAAAAGGCATTTTTTCACGTTTGTTCATAATCGCTAATATTAATTATATGTTTTTTTCAATGCACATAATAGCGAAACAAACGCAAAATTCAAGGATAATCGGGACAAAATTATTTTCCGATACAAAAACTGCCAAATATTTTATTCAGAATATCATCAACCTCAATGCGGCCGGTTATCCGGCCCAACGCTCTGGCAGCCAAACGGATATCTTCGGCAGCCAATTCGATTTCCTTGTCGAAACCGAAACGACGCAAATTTTCGGAAGTTTCTTCCAAAGCTTCACGATAACGGCGCCGGGAAATAAGCAAACCCGAATTAGAAGTGAAACGGCCGCGAATTTGCTGACAAATTACATCCATCAATGCGGCTATACCTTCTTTTTGTTTGGCCGATATGACGACACAACCCTGTTTTTTTAGTTCTGAACATTGTTCAAAAGTTAAATTATCAGATTTGTTGGCAACAAGTATCGCTTTGTTTTTAAAAGAATTTTTAATATTATCAAAGATTTGAACGGAGTCTTTTGAGGCATCAAACAAACACAACACCAAATCGGCGTCGGCAATTTTGCGAAAAGCGATTTCGATGCCCTGTTTTTCAATTTCCTCTTCTACTTCGCGAATGCCGGCGGTATCGGTAAACATGACCGGATAGCCTTTAATGTCCAGATGAACGTCAACAGCATCACGCGTCGTGCCTGCAACAGCGGAAACAATCGCAGCATCACGATTGACCACGGCGTTTAACAGACTGGACTTACCGGCATTCGGCGGCCCGACGATGACAACCCGAAAACCTTCGCGTAACCTCTCGCCGACAGAATCTCCTTTCAAATGCAAATCAATGGCAGTTTGAAGTTTAAATACATCGTTCAAAAGCTTATCGACAAGTTCTTGAGGAATGTCTTCATCAGGAAAATCAATATAGGCTTCCAGATATGCCAAAATTTTTATCAGTTCTTCACGCCAGCCGTCATACAGATTTTTCAGCCCACCTTCCATTTGCCGCATGGCATATTTCTGCTGTTCGGAAGTTTCTGAATCAATCAAGTCGGCCAGTCCTTCGGCCTCTGTCAAATCCATTTTGCCGTTGTAAAAGGCACGGCGGGAAAATTCACCCGGTTCGGCAAGACGAAAATTTTTCAGACGACCGAGATTTTCCATAAGCGAGGCAATGACTGCCCGGGAGCCGTGAATCTGAAATTCGACGATATCTTCGCCGGTAAATGAAGCCGGCGCCTTAAAATAAAGCAACAGACATTTATCCAATGTTTCACGGGAAACACTGTCATAAATGTTCGTAAAATAGGCATAGCGCGGTTTCAAACCTGATACATCAAGCGGCGTCAACCTGGAAACGGCGGCAAGCGCATCCTTTCCGGAAATACGAATGACGGCAACGCCTGATTTTCCATAGACGGTCGAAAGCGCATAGATTGTCTGATTATCCATGAATACTCCTTAAAGTCTTTGCGCTTAGTATTATCCGAAACGCAAATTTTAGCAAGATTAAAAAAAAGCCGCTTTTTTTGACTCTGGAGAGGTTTTTTACCCGCTCTTAACAAATCTATTGTAAAGTGATTGAGAATCTTCTGTACGAGCCTTAAAAAGACTCAAAATTTTTAAACTTAAGAGCGAAATATGACAAAAACAAAACCAAAACTTATTATCTGGGATTACGACGGCGTTTTATCTGACAGCGAAAAACTCTGGATTAAAATCTGGCAGGATTTAATAAACGAAAAATTCGGTCTTGGCTGGGACTTCGAAACAGCCGACAAAATTCTCGGCGGATTGGCGGTAAAAACCAAAATTGCCAATCTGAAAGAAATCGGCATTGAACTAGACAATGATTTTTGGGAAGAAGTCAAAAGACGCGAAAAAATCGAAATTGAACACAACCTGACCGCAACGCCGGACGTAGAAGAAATCCTGAAGGAAACCCAAATTCCCTATTGTCTGGCAACCGGCGGACTGCTGTCCAAAACCGAAGCCAAACTGAAAGCCATGAATTTTAAAAAATATTTTCCGGACAGCCGCATTTTTACGGCTGAGCAGGTCGAGCGCGGCAAACCCGAGCCGGATCTGTTTCTGTTTGCAGCCGGACAAATGAATGCAGCTCCCGCCGAATGCCTGGTAATTGAAGATTCTCTGCCCGGGCTCAAAGCCGCCATTGCCGCCGGCATGACACCGATTGCCTTTATCGGCAGCGAAATGAACAATACCGGCGAATATCGTTCCAAAGTTGAAAAACTCGGCGTCAAATTAATTTTTTCGACCATGAAACAATTGCGCGAATATCTATCAAACATTGACAAATAGCCAAAATTATGGAAAGTTACGCATAAGCAAGTATTTATTATATCAACAAATTAAAATGTTTAGTTTATGCGCAAAAACTTATTCCGCGACTGGTCAAAATCAGATTTTGGCTACGCACTGAAAATTATTGTCAATGTTGTCCTGATAACAGCGTCCGTTGTATTTACGCTGAATGTCAGCAGCTCTTATCTGTGGCAAAGCATTATTCTCGGCATCGTCTTTTTAATCGGCAGTTTCTATACGGAATACTGCAGTTTAAGTTTCAGAAGCGATACCTATACCGGAAACGCACTTTATTTTGCGGTTTTCTGTCTGGTTGTGCTCACTTTCAGTTCATCTGACCTTTGGATTACGTATGCGGTTATTGTTGCCGTCAGCGTTTTGTTTTCGCTTTTTCGTTTTCCGCTCGGCGAGATTATGTGGGGTAAAAACGGTTGGAGATGGGTAAAAAACAAAAAAGCCGAAAGCAAAAAAATATTGGACCGCTCCGCAAGGGTTCCTCTGCTCGTGCTTATAACTTCAGCCTTGATGCTGTTTATAAACTACGTCAGCGAATTTAACAAAAAACAAACAATCTTTAAAGAAGCGGAAACGCAAAAAGCAGCAGAAAACGCCGGACCGGAAGGAACATACCGCTTTTTTGAAAAAGGCGTGCATACTTTTGTCGTCGACACGATTATTCCTTATGTCAGAAACGGTGACACGTTTTTTCTTTTTGTCAGCAAAGACAATCATATCGTCCGCACTCGGACATACGATGAGGAAATGCTGCTGACAAAAAAAGGAGATACGATACGGATAAAATGCTGTGAAACAGGTAAATGCGACGAGGCCGACAATCTGAATGTTGCAATAATTAAAAAGTATAATCCATAAATTTATTATTATGAAAGTCTTGAAAACTGTAAAAAAGGCGGCGGTAAAAACGACTGCCTTATGGAAAAAAGACGGACAATACATCTTTTGCGGCCTGGCTACATTGCTTTGTATTGGCATTGTTTGGCTGGTTCGTCCATTGGACGATTTCTTCAGTTCGACCGGTATGATAATATCGGCTCTGATGTTTATCAGGCTGCGCTTTGCAACTGTTGAAATAGAAAGCGGCTGGATCCGATACGGCTGGTCAGCGCTGAATTTCGGATTATATGCTCTGATTTTGCATTTTATTCCTTATCAGATAATAGGCTTTACCGCAGCTTTGATTGCCAATATAATCCTTTACAGCTGGATTTCTTATCTTTCCTACTTGATGGGGCTGACAGATACTGAAAAAAGTTATGATATATCTACGGACGGAATGACAAAGTGCAACGGTATGTTTTTGTCATTGCTTATTAACTGTGCTTGTCTGTTCGCTTATGTAATAAGAGAAGAAAACCGCAGAGACGACGAACTTTTCGAAAGAGCCGAATATGTCCGCGTTATCAGTTGGGACAGGGAAATTATCAAAGGTAACACTTTCTACATCGTAAAGCTGCCGGATAAGACAATTGCTGTGAATCCGCAGGAATATCCGCAAATACGCGATATTAACGACAAAACGCAAATTAAGGTTTTGACGGGTGTTACGACATATAATTCTTTTCCCGAAATAAAAAGACTGGAAATTAAGAATTATTAACTAAAAGTGCCGAATTTTTTATAATTCGGCACTTGTTTTAATGCTATACAGACAACCCCCATTTTAATGGGGGTTGAATGCTCACGACGACAATGCTATAAAGAATTATGGAAGTTGTACAAAGTCAACATAGTGTTTACCGTTTGAGTTATCACGTCGTATGGGTATGTAAGTATCGTCGTCGTGTCCTAAAACCTGGCGTCGAGGATTATATCAAGAAATTGTTACCGAAGCTACTGAGAAGTATCCCCGGGTGTGAGATAGAGAAGATTGGCTTTGATAAGGACCATGTTCATTTTGTAATGACAATACCACCAAGATATGCAATAGCAGATGTTATGGCACAACTGAAAAGCCAATCTTCATCGCAAATAAGAGCCAAGTTTACTTGGCTCAGCAAAGTATATTTTAAGGAAAATGTATTTTGGTCGCGGGGATACTTCGTGAGTAGCGTTGGTTTGGATGAAGAAAAAATTAAACATTATGTAGAATTTCAAGGACGGCAGGATTTAGGTCAGCTCCGTTTGGAGCTGTAACGAAAAGGCACCCCAAGGTGCCTTTTCTATAGAACCCCCAGTTTACTGGGGGATATCTATTTAAAAACTTAAAACAGAATCTGACGATGTGCTTAAGATTGCTTCTTTACCCAAAGGTAGTGTCATTTGCGGCAGAGTGTGTCCTGTATCGAAATCCGCAATGACAGGAATATCACGCAAAGCTTCAAAAGATTGTAATTTTTGCTTTAATTCTTCCATATCCACAAAGCTGTTTTGCATAAATCTGCCGATGATTAACCCTCTGATATTTTTGGCAAAATCATAATTAAACAATGCCCAGAGATTACGCATAAACATATTAAAAGTTTCTGCGCCGCATAAATCATCTTCTTCGGCAATGACTATCATATCATCAAAAACCGGATAATATTTTGTTCCGGCAAGCATTATCTGACTGCACAAATTTCCTCCGACCAAATGTCCTCTGGCTTTTCCTTCATTGATGATTGTTATTCCTTGATTGGCAAAAGTTTGCGTTTTGGAAACATGGGTATCCATATATGCTTTTGCCGGATAATATTTGGCTTCTTCGTGCTCTATTGCCACGGAGAGAAAATTTTTGAGGCTATAATTATCTATATCACTATTTAGAGCTTTAAGATTCGGTCCCAGATATTGAACTTTTCCCGTTTGAGCCAGCAAAGCATTCAACAAAACAGTAATGTCCGAATAGCCGCAGAGAGACTTGGTTATTTTAGAAAAGTCAAGCTTTGGCAAAAGTTCTACAGCGTTAAAGCCGCCGCGAGAGGCTATAATGATTTCTGCCTCATTCACTTGAGCCTGCATAAAGTCTTGTAATTTGTCATTTGTCGTAAAAAACTCTATGCTGACTCCATAATTTTCCAAGCGTTTGACGGCTGTTTCTACCTCTTCCTCCGACTTTAAGGACAGAGAAGGGGAAATTACTCCGATTTTGCGTTGCATTGTCAGAATCCTGCGGCTGTTTGCATTTTGTTTGACATATAAGTATGTTGAACTTGTCTGCCAGTAACATTTTCATCATTACGGATGATGTTGGCAAGTCTTTTGTAAAAAGCGCTGCCGGGTGCCAAAATGCGGTTAAAGTCGCCATTGTCGGCAAAACGAAGCAGGTTTCCCTTAACTCTTTCCTTCTGCGCGGCGGTTTCTGTTTCGCTCATCGGTTCGCCGGTAACAAAGGAATAAAAGCGATGGACAGAAGCGGCGTCAAAAGCGGCACGCGAAGAAATCGAAGCTACGGAATCAAGCAGTTTATCATTGATCTTAACGCTGCCGTCGACTAAATCGCGATAGCCCAATACGTTGCCATTTTCCCTGACACCCCAAATTTGCGCCTGTGCCGTGCGATAATCGAATTTTTCGACGACGGTGCGGCGTGCGGCAATGTCTTCCCGGTCAAAACCCGGCTGACGCCCGGCTTCATCAAAGACTTTGCCCAAAGCTTCTTTAATTTTGCGGGCATAAACAATCTGCGAACTGCCGCCTTCGATTTTGGCGCCGGTTTCCAGCAAAACGACGGCCAGCATAAATGAAACCTTAGGCATGGCTTCACCGCTGCGGAGAGCTTCGGCAATCTGGCCGCGGCTCATATCCTTGTCATATTCGTCGCCGAGCATACGGGCATAAGCCGGCATTTTTCCGGAACCGGCAGGCACCATACGGTCAAGCAAATGTGTATATTCGCCGCCGGATTTGGTGGTATGGATTTTTTTCATTTCAGCTTCAAAAACCGCCCGGGTCTGCGGATTGTCAAAAATCTGCGCGGTAAGCGACTGCGGATTGTCCAGAACATCGGCCATAAAGGCAAATATCGGTTTTTCGGCTTCAATGCTGACCTGGACAACCGAACTGTCTTTGAGCAGATCATTAGCCTGCATGGCATGAACCGAAGCCAGCTGCAACGCGGCCAAATCATTCTCCGGCGTGCCTTTGGCTTTATGATAAGTCATTTGTCTGTCTAACAGTTTCATCACTTTTTTCAGCATACGCACATCGTTTTGAAACTGTTGTTCAACCTGTGCAGAGAATTCTGTCAAAACGTCTTTGTGAAGTTCGGAAAGAGCCTTGACGGTATTCATGCTCAAATCTTTAAATTCCATACCCTGCGGCATAAACTCCTTATTTATCAGATGATGCCAACGGGCTTTGAGAGCCTTGGCCGCCAGAGCCTTCTTTTCAAACATGTCTTTCTTCATCTCTTTTTCATGCGCTTTTAATGCTGCAATTTTTTCCGGCGTATCAAAACCGGGCAGGGTCATGGCAACGACTTTCGGATAAATTTTGCTGTAGAGATAAAGCGGCGGGCCAAAAACAAAAGGATCGCATATTTCGGGACCGGTCTGGTTGTCGGTATTGACACGGCCGGACATCAGCGACAAATTAAACTTCTCGCCAAAGCTGCGTGCCCGCGCAGCTTGATTGACAAACTTGTAGCAGGAATGAAACATATTATAGTCGTTTTCTTCAACGGCAGCTCCGGCACCACGTTTGTCGCGCTGACGCATCGGTCCGAGGTGGTCGGAAAAATCAAAGCGGAAATCATGTTTCAGCTGCCGATAAAGTTCGCGGCAGAGTGTCTGGCGATGTTCGTCTTCGACAACGGCGGCATAGGTGTCGTTAACGCGTTTTAAAACAGTGCGCATGAAACTTTCGGCATAGGGAAACACCTCCGGATTATAAGGATTAACGGTGCCATCGCCGTAGGTTTCCCGTAACGGGGCGTCGGTGTCAAGATAGGAAAATTCGGGTTTTTTGGCGATGACCGCCTGACTGTATTTGCTCATTTTGTTCTCTTTCTTCTGAATTAAAGGTTAACCTGCTGTAATTCTGCGCTGATCCTCTGACTGCCGAATTACCAAAAGCAATCAGAGGTTCCTAAGCTGCAGAACCTTCGAAAAGGGAGAACTTTTATTTTTGAATCGGCTGTTTGTGTTCATGTTTGCAAAATCCTGTAAAAATTAATCCATAACCGGTTAAAGCCTGTTGATTTTCATCCTCCAAGCACCCAAGCTTTATTCAACTGACGAAAGTGCTCAGAGGTTCATAATCAACAAAAGCAAAATGCTGATTAGCAGGGATTTTGCGGAAATAACGGCGAAAGCTTCCGGGCGGAAAGCGCCGGAAAGCGAATAAAAACTGTATGTCTTGCCAAAAAACGACATTTTTCGCCTTATGCTTTTCATTAAAACCGCGGCTATTATACAAACGTATCGGAAATTTTGTCAATATCCTTTGTGTGTTTTTTTAAGACAAAAAAAATCCCTCCTTGCCGGAGGGATTTGAAAAAGCCATAAGCGATCAGGAGTTCATGGTATTGAAAAAGTCCTGATTGTCTTTGGACAAACGCAGCTTATCAAGCAGGAATTCCATGCCGTCGGTCATTCCCATCTGCATCAGAACACGGCGCAGAACCCACATTTTGGAAAGCGTAGCCTTATCAACCAGCAGCTCTTCCTTACGCGTGCCTGAACGGGTAATATCAATGGTCGGGAACAAACGTTTGTCTGTCAGTTTACGGTCCAAAATGATTTCGGAGTTGCCGGTACCCTTGAACTCTTCAAAAATAACTTCGTCCATGCGCGAACCCGTATCAATAAGCGCCGTGGCAATGATGGTCAGCGAACCTCCCTCCTCAACGTTGCGCGCGGCGCCGAGCAGACGTTTAGGACGCTGCAGCGCATTGGCGTCGACACCGCCGGTAAGAACTTTTCCGGACGAAGGAATAACCGTGTTATACGCGCGGCCGAGACGGGTTATGGAATCAAGCAGAATGACAACGTCTTTTTTGGTTTCAACCAAACGTTTGGCTTTTTCGATAACCATTTCAGCCACTTGGACGTGACGGGCGGCCGGTTCGTCAAAAGTGGAGGAAATGACTTCGCCCTTGACCGAGCGACTCATATCGGTAACCTCTTCCGGACGTTCGTCAATCAGCAGCACCATCAGATAAACTTCAGGGTGATTGGTGGCGATAGCATGGGCAATGTTTTGCAGCATGACCGTCTTACCGGTGCGCGGCGGCGCGACAATCAGGCCGCGCTGTCCCTTGCCCTGAGGCGCAATCAAATCAATAATGCGGGTGGTATAGTCTTTTTCGCCGCAAATGATGTCAAAATCGAGTTTTTTGGTCGGATAAAGCGGCGTAAGGTTGTCAAAATTGACACGCAGCTTGGATTTTTCAGGATCTTCAAAGTTAATCGTATTGATTTTGGTCAAGGCAAAATAACGTTCGTTATCTTTTGGACCGCGGATTTCGCCTTCTACGGTATCGCCGGTGCGCAGGCCGAATTTTTTGACCTGTGAAGGCGAAACATAAATGTCATCGGGACTGGCCAGATAGTTGGATTCGGCAGAGCGCAAAAAACCGAAACCGTCCTGCAGAACTTCTATGGTTCCTTCGCCGTAAATCGTCTGGTCGTCGGAAGCGACTTTTTTCATTATGGCGAAAATCAGATCCTGAACACGCATGGAAGAAGCGTCTTCAATTCCCAGTTCCTCCGCCTGAGTTAGCAACTCTTTGGGAGATTTTTGCTTTAAATCTTTTAAATGCATTGTGACCTTGAATATATTTTTGACGTGAATATGTAATGAGAGTGAGGGAAGAGCCCCTCTGCATCGTTACTTTAAGAACTAACGCTTGATTAGTTTATAAGCTTTAAATGCACGAAAGTCAATTGAATGTTGCAGGATTTTTATGCACAGTCAAACCTCCCCATAATAATTTTAAAAAGTTTAGTTGTTATCTGTATATCCCTGCGGCTTGTGTGGATTATTTTTTGTACACACGGATATCCAAAAGTTAAAGGAATGTTAATAAACTTGTTAACGAAAATTAAGCATGGTTAACGAATCGTTAATTTTATTTTGGCTGATTCTGTAAACCGCAAAAATCAGTTTTTGTTGATAAGTGTTTTTATCAACGCCTGTGTCTAAAGTTATCCACCTGTTAGTAAAGTTGTATATTAGATTTTACTTTGCGGTGATTAATCTGTATAAATATCTCAGAAGGCTTATTTATACACAGCTGGACGCGGTTTTGTGTATAAGTTGGCCAAGGTTTTGAATCTGAGGATTTTTTTATGAAACTTGTAGCTATTACCGGTTCCATAGGCTGCGGAAAAACGACGCTGGCTTCCATGGTCAGGCGCCTGGGATACTGCGTTTACGACGTAGACGGCTGGGTCCGCCGGCTTTATTTCAAGAAGGATTTTATCCGGGTTATCGGAAAACATTTTCCCCAAGTCCTCGAAGACGAAAAAGTTAACAAAAGGGCGCTGCGCAATATTGTTTTTAACGACAATGCGCGTCTGAAAGAACTTGAAAGCCTGATTCATCCCTTTTTACGCCAATATCTCAAAAAGGTTATTCATCGGCAAGCCCGCGGCGACGGTCTTTTTTTTCTGGACGTTGCTCTGCTGTTTGAAATGGGCTGGGATATTTACTGTGACTGCATTGTCGTTGCCAATGTCGATTATGAAACTCAGAAGATGCGGGTAATGAAACGCGACGGCATTACCGGCGAGGACTTTGACAAAATCAACGATATTCAGATGAGCAACAGTGACAAGATTGCGTTGGCTGATGTGGTTATTGATACCGGGCGGCCGCAGAATCAGGTCTTTACGGATTTAATCAGCATTATAGACGGACTGGAATGTTAATATGGTAAGGGAAATTGTTTTTGATACGGAAACGACGGGTTTTAATGCCGAAGAAGGCGAACGGCTGGTTGAAATCGGCGCGGTAGAACTGATAAACCATATTCCGACCGGCAAGACATACCATCAGTACATTAACCCGGAGAAAGAAGTTCCCGAAGAGGCGTATAAGGTTCACGGCCTGTCTTATGACTTTCTGAAAGATTTTCCGACTTTTGACAAAGTGGCTGACGACTGGCTGGAATTTATCGGCGAAGACAGCGTTTTGGTTGCGCATAACGCTCAATTCGACATTAACTTTGTCAATTATGAACTGAAGCAGCTCGGCAAACCGACGCTGGCCTGGGACAGGGTGGTTGATACGTTGGAAATAGCCCGCAGCATGTTTCCGGGAGCCAGAAACAATCTGGACGCTTTATGTAAAAGATTTGGCGTCGACAACAGCAGCCGTACCAACCACGGCGCTCTGCTCGACGCGGAACTGCTGGCCAAGGTTTACCTGGAGCTGATGGGCGGCGAGGAACCGACCATGGGTTTGGAAGACAAAAAGGAAACCAAGTCGGCGGTCAGTTTTGAAAATCATGAAAACAAGATTTACCGCGAGCCGAGGCCTTTTGCCGCAACAGCCGAAGAGCTGGAAGCTCACAAGGCTTTTTTGGAAAGTAAGATTAAAAATGCCGTCTGGCTTTCCTGACTTTTATTTGTTTCGCAGGTAAAACAGCACGGAAACCACAATAATTTCCAATATTACAAAGCAAATTGCAGCCGTGTCGTATGTCATTGTCAGACCTTGTGCGGCAAACGGGCATAAACGAAATCGCTGACACAGTTGGGCAGTATCGAGATGAACCAGGCGGCAAAACGCATCGGCCAGGGAAAAGCGATCAGTCCGACGTTTTCTTCCACTCTTTCGGCAATGATTTTGGCTGCCTTTTCAGCCGACATGAAAAAGGGCATCGGGCAGGTGTTTTGATCGGTAATGCGCGATTTGACAAAGCCCGGGCAGATGACGCTGACCTGAATGCCGTACTGCCGCAGTTCAGAACGCAGCGCTTCGCCATAGGCTTTGACACAGGCTTTGGAGGCGCTGTAAGACGGGCAGGAGGGCAGGCCGTGATAACCGGCGATGGAACTGATGATGGCAATGGCTTTGCGCTTGTCTTCGGACTTGTCGCGGCTGCGGTAAATCTCTATGGCCGG
>ENA-OPES01000110-OPES01000110.1-human-gut-metagenome-genome-assembly--contig:-NODE-110-length-12766-cov-2.059397_pt1 | contig 12766 bp, 9 predicted proteins | sample MGYA00241305_ERZ501544 | MGnify/ENA primary metagenome ERZ501544 (study PRJEB25962, sample SAMEA2042430) | human gut metagenome | biome: human gut; feature: human-associated habitat; material: faeces...
GAAATGGTAACCGTCACTATAATATTCTCCGCCTGCAGAGCAATTTTCTCTATCAGCCTGTACTGGACAGGTGTAAATCCTGTAAACCCATCAAATACAACAGTGCTTCCCTTAAGTAAATCAGAATTATCAATGAATCTGTATAAAAGTTCCGGTTTATCTTCAACCGTAACAAACCTGTCCCTGATATAATTCTCAAATTCACTGTAAATAAGGCTTATGTCCTCTAACTTATCCCTGAGTCTGTCACTGCCTGCACTCACTGCTATCTCTTTAAGCATATCAGGCGTAATTCCGTACTGTTTCAGTTCTGAAATCATTGACTTCATCTCGCTGACAAAGCCCTGTCTTCTGCCTGCCTTAATAATACGGAAATCTGACTTTATATTATTAAGTATTTTTCTGACGATAAGATTTTTACCTGTATCGTCAATGGTTTCCTTAAGCTCTATCTGCAATTCTTCAAACACTCTGTAGCAGAGTCTTCCGAAAGTAAGTACATCTATATTAAAAACACCATGTGAGGGGTGCATCCTTACGACCCTTTTCTGTGCCTGCAAAGATGACTGCTCCGGTACGATAAATACATATTTTTTATCCGGATTGGCACAGGCTTCCTTAACTATATCCGAATATACATATTCTGTTTTTCCATGTCCCGAAGGACCATATAAAATTTTAATTGACATATTTCCTACCTTAAATGAATACATCTGTAATAATCAGATGTTGGAGTTATTCATGAGTACAAAGACCAAAATACTTGTTTTTAAAATGAAAGAGATAATCTATACTATCGTTTTCGCCGTCCTTGCTATCCTGCTCATCATTTTTCTTGTATTAATCATAAAAGGACACAGCAAAAAAAGCAGCGAGTCAGCCAAAAAATCCACCTTTTCTCCTGGTATATATGAAGCATCCATCGTATTGTCTTCAAATCCGGTAAATATTGAAGTTGTGGTGGACCATGAACAAATCAAATCAATCAGCATGGTAAATGTATCAGAAGCCGTTACAACAATGTATCCTCTTATATCTTCGTCACTTACGGAAATTGCATCACAGATTGTTCAAAATAATTCGACAGAGAATCTTGTATTTAATGATGAAAATAAATACACCTCAATAATCCTTGTCAATGCAATTAATACAGCCCTTTGCAAAGCGGGACTCTGACATATAACGATTATATCATATTGAAATTTCCTTAACAATATTTTATACTTTTACCAAAGTACTGAAAAATGTACACTAAATATGTTAAAGGACTAATAATATGAGAGATAATTTTATAAGATGTGCCGCTGTTTCTCCCGATGTGACAGTCGCAGACCCCTTAGCCAATGAGCTTTCGATTAAAGCATATATGGATGAGGCAGCCAAAAATAATGTTTCGGTTCTGGTATTTCCCGAACTTTGTCTTACAGGATACACATGTAACGATCTTTTTTTACAGGATACACTTCTTAAGAACTCTCTTGACGCAGTAATCCGTCTTGCAGAATATACAAAAGATAAGAATTTTATTGCCTTTGTAGGGCTGCCCTTTATGTACGGTAATTGTCTCTACAATGTCGCCGCCGCATTATGTGACGGCAGAATTATCGGTCTTATCCCCAAAAAAAATCTTCCCTCTTATTCGGAATTTTATGAAACAAGACATTTCACCCCGGGTTTTGACGAATGTGTCAATATAACAGTCGGTAACTGTTCCGTTCCGTTTGGTTCAAAGCTGTTATTTGCGTGTAAAGATATTCCATCCCTTGTTATCGGGGCTGAAATCTGTGAGGATGTATGGGTTCCCTTACCTCCTTCCATAAATCATGCCCTTGCAGGTGCTACGGTAATCGTCAACTGCTCTGCCAGTGATGAAACTGTCGGTAAGGACCGGTACCGCAGGGATTTGATTTCCGGTCAGTCAGCCAGACTTATATCTACCTACATCTATGCAAATGCGGGTGAGGGTGAATCCACACAGGATCTTGTATTCGGCGGACATAATATAATAGCCGAGAACGGAACCGTTCTTGCGGAATCAAAGCGTTTTAAGAACGGAATAATCTATGGTGACACAGACCTTGACAGGCTTAAAAATGAGCGCAGAAGAATGACAACCTTCCCTAATGTTTCAAAGGATTATACTACTGTTTATTTTTCCCTTGCAATTAAGGACATTTCATTAAACAGGTTTTACAATATGACACCTTTTGTCCCATCATCCGTTGAAGAAAGAGAACTTCGCTGTGAAGAAATCCTTTCCATCCAGGCAATGGGACTTAAAAAGAGGCTTAAACACACGGGCAGTAAGCATGCAGTCATCGGTATATCCGGCGGTCTTGATTCAACTCTTGCCCTTTTGGTAATCGTCAAGGCTTTTGATATGCTTTCGATTCCTCGCGAAAATATAATTGCCTACACGATGCCTTGTTTTGGCACAACTGACAGGACTTACAACAATGCCTGCAATCTTGTTGCCGCATTACATGGCACTCTCAAAGAGGTAAATATCAAAAATGCCGTTAATATCCATTTTGAGGATATCGGTCAGGACCCTGACAAACACGACATAACCTACGAGAACTGTCAGGCAAGAGAAAGAACACAGATTCTTATGGACGGTGCCAACCTGTATAACGGTATGGTTATCGGCACCGGTGATTTATCAGAGCTTGCTCTTGGCTGGGCAACCTACAATGGCGACCATATGTCAATGTATGCCGTCAATTCAGGTATTCCAAAGACCCTGGTGCGCCACCTTGTGCGTTTCTATGCCGATACCTGCAACAATGACACCTTAAAAAACCTGCTTCTGGATGTACTTGATACTCCTGTAAGTCCTGAACTTCTTCCTCCTGTGGATGGCAAAATCTCCCAGAAAACAGAGGACCTTGTCGGACCTTATGAGCTTCATGACTTTTTCCTTTATTATATTTTACGTTTTGGATTTGCTCCCGATAAGATATACAGAATCGCAAAAATTGCGTTTAAAGATGTCTATGATGACGCTGTAATCCTTAAATGGCTTAAGGTATTCTACCGCCGTTTCTTCAGCCAGCAGTTCAAGCGTTCCTGCCTCCCTGACGGACCTAAGGTCGGCTCTGTTGCCATCTCCCCAAGGGGTGACCTGCGCATGCCTAGTGACGCCTGCAGCAGGATATGGCTGGACACGATTGAGAAGATGTGAGCCGGCGAGGCTGTTTTCCACTATTTGGGTAGAGATTCCCGACCGGCAGCTATGAGAATCCAGCACTTTCTTGCACCAAAAAGCATCTAAACATAAAAAAGTGGTGTCCCATGATGATTCTGTGTGTCATGCCCCGGAATTCCGGGGACACATTACAGGGTACACCACTTTTATATTATTAACCTATGACTTCTTTCATTGTGTAATGTCCTGCAGGCTGTCCTTTGAGGAACTTAGCTGCTTCAACAGCACCTTTGGCAAATACACTCTTTGAATATGCGGTATGGGAGAATGTTATTACTTCGTCTTCGCCTGCGAAAATAACATCATGCTCGCCTACTATTGTTCCGCCTCTTACAGAAGAAAAACCGATTTCATTCTTAGGTCTTGGAATTCTGTCCTGACTTCTGTCGAATTTGTATTCATATTTCTCAGGAAGGCTTTCATTGACAGCATCACCTAAAGCAAGTGCTGTTCCACTTGGTGCATCAACCTTGAAATGATGATGTTTCTCAACGATTTCAATATCAAAACCTGCTTCTGCAAGTAATGGCGATACTGATTTAAGCACCTTGAATAAAGTATTAATTCCTAAAGACATATTAGCTGATTTAAGGACAGCTACCTTCTTTGATACCTCTTCAACTCTTGCAAGCTGTTCTTCAGATAATCCTGTTGTGCATAATACTACAGGAATTTTCCTTGTTTCAACATAATCAAGCAATTTGTCAATTGCCTTTGCTGATGCAAAATCAATGATTACATCTGCTTCAACATTGCAGTCATCAATATTGGTAAAAACAGGGTATGGATTCTGTCTGTTATCGACAATATCTATTCCCGCAACAATTTCTGCGTCTTTGTCAGCGGCAACAATTCCTGTGATAACCTGACCCATCTTACCGTTGCAGCCGTGCATAATTATCTTAACCATTTTCTGTACCTTCTTTTATATTAATCCGAAATTTTTCATTGCATTTTTGAGAACTTCAAGGTTCTTTGGCTCCATTGGAGAAAGAGGTCCTCTGAGTGGTCCTACTTCAAATCCCATAAGATTAAGGGCATGTTTTACAGGAATAGGATTAACTTCAACAAAAAGTGCCTTGATAAGTTCTATTGACTTAAGCTGGAGTTCACATGCTTTCTTGACATCACCGTTAAGGAATAATGTAGGAATGTCGTGGGCAACCTTAGGTGCAACGTTTGAAAGAACTGAGATAACGCCCTTTCCACCAAGTGACATAATAGGAACTATCTGGTCATCATTGCCTGAATATATGTCCATCCTGCCTTCTGTCAAAGCTGCAAGTTCTGCAACCTGTGAAAGATTTCCTGATGCTTCCTTGATACCTACGATGTTATCCACTTCTTTAAATAATTTAGCTGCTGTAGCAGGTAAATTATTACATCCTGTTCTGCTTGGAACATTGTAAAGAATGATAGGAATTTTAACCGAACCTGCAACCTTGGTAAAGTGTGCGATAAGTCCTGACTGTGTTGCCTTGTTGTAATAAGGTGTTACAACAAGAAGTCCGTCTGCTCCTGCTTCTTCTGCTTCTTTTGATAATTTAACTGCTGTCTCGGTACAGTTAGAACCGGTTCCCGCAATAACAGGTATTCTGTGATTAACAGTCTTAATGCAGAATCTTATAACCTCTGAATGTTCTTCCTCGCTTAATGTTGCTGATTCACCTGTTGTTCCGCAGATAATGATTGCATCTGTCTCATTTGCAATCTGGAACTCAAGAAGCTCAGCTAACTTCTCATAATTAACGCTTCCGTCAGCGTTCATTGGTGTAACAATGGCAACACCGGCACCTGTAAATAATGACATAATATGTCTCCTTCCATATATAAAATTTATACTGATGTAAACAATGAATGTCCGCTTAACAGACATTCTGTTATTTTAAATAAAAAAAGAGTTCCAAAAGGAACTCTTAAAGTCATAAGCTATAATTTAACTTTAGGTAGCTCCCCATCTTACGATGACAGTCATATACATATTATATATATGCCCAGCTTGCATTAATACAGGTTAATACAGCTTCGGCACCGACTCCTTTCCATTGTCATCATCTATTCCTGTCATATCAGACAATGTACTGTTAATCAGTGCAACCTCTACACTCTTTTCTATTTAGTGATAGTGTATCACTTAATATATACTATGTCAAATAAATAATTTTATGCCTGTAAGTCCGGCTCCCGGCAGGAAAAATCTTGCTGCCTTCGGAACAAATTCTGATAGAATATAGGTAAAAAGAACCAGTCCCGCTCCGGCAAGAAAAACATAGTATGTATTTTTAAGCACTCTGCTTATTCCAATTAATATAAATGAAAAGATTATCATATAAATAAATTTTGTAATGTTAATCAATAGGATTGCATTACCAACAGAAATATCAAGTGTAAATCCTGACATTTCCATAATTGATTTAATGGAATAATTATAATAATTAATATCAAAAAGTCTTGATTTAATCAGATAGTCAAGCAGCAATGACACAATGGAAAGCACTACAGCTACGCTCATTGTAATTAAAATGCGGCATTCAAACAGCTTTTTTCTGCCATAATATGAAGTTTTAACAAGGACATCCGTCCTGCACCTGTAATCATTACAAAATATATTGCATATAATATACGCAATAAAAATAATTGCGGTAAATTCCATTCCAATGGATGCAATGTATTTCTGCACACCTAAATCATAAAAAAGCCTGCCGTCAGGGTATTTCTCGTAGTAATAATTATATTTTTCTCTTATATATGAGTACACCGGTATCATTTTTTCTGCAATAAGGCTGTCATTCTTAATTTCTCTGTACTCTTCATCAGTATATTTACCAAGGTAATAATTATACTCAATAGTTTTCTCGTCTTTTATATCCGAAAAATATTCCAGTCTTTCTTCCACAAAATCTCTCTTCTCCTGTGTATATCCACCCGGCATTTCACTGATTACTTTTTTATAAAGTTTTTCATCGATATTTTTTCCTGTCTGGGGAATATTAACGAACGCGAGTATTACTTTCAGCAATAACATTACTACTAAAAAAATCAAAGCCTTGATATTCAATATGCTCTTTTTAAGTTCAAATTTTAATATTTTATTCACTTTTATTCATCTTCCTCAAACAATGTCATATATTCATCCTCAAGATTGTGACTTCCGTCATTATCAATCTCGCCCGCTATTACACCTTCTTTTATCAGCAGAATCTTATCTGCAATCATATCAAGGTCCGAAACTATATGGGAAGAAATGATAATTACCTTATCCTTTTTATTATTAAGGATCAACTCTCTGAAACGGATGCGTTCTTTAGGATCAAGTCCAACTGTCGGCTCATCAAATATAAGTATCTCCGGGTCTGCAATAAAAGTTACCGCAATTGCTGCACGTCTTTTCATTCCTCCGGAAAATGTTTTGATTTTATCATCTTTTTTCGATAAAAGATTAGTGCCGGTAAGGACTTTTTCCATCATCTCCGGTATTTTAGACTTATCAAGACCTCGAAGATAAGCAAAATATTCTAACATTTCCGTAAGGGTAAACTCCGGATACAATCCTGTATTCTGTGGAAGATATCCTATATGTTTTCTGTATTCAGCTTTCATATTTTTAATATTTTTTCCCATATATTCAACAGAACCTTCACTGCTGTCAATCACATCGGAAATTATATTCATAAGAGTTGATTTTCCCGCACCGTTAGGTCCTAACAATCCGTATATTCCCGGTGTAAATAAATAATTCATGTTATTAAGCACGCATTTTTTTCCGTATTTTTTATAAAGATTTTTAACTTCTAACATCTTATCTCCTGCCCTTTTTCACATATATATATCTGCCTGTAAAATACATCGCAATAATTAACGGAATGGTACATATCATATATACGGTTACAGGCTTAAACGGAATATTTCCCATTCTCACAAATTCCAATTTGTTAAAATAACTTCTTGGATAATAAAGCGCATGTGGTGACCCGATGTATCTTGATACAAATGTGTACCATTTATTTTCAATGCCCGGTGTGCCAAACCTGATTGCAACTATGTAATGATATAATAACCATGTTCCGCCCGTAATCACCACCGCAATAAGTGAATTAACTATCTTCTGTGAACTTACCGATACAATTACAATTATCATTCCATAAAACATATATGAACTTAATGTAAAAAGTATCTGTATGATAAAAAATGTCAATATACTGATATTATATGGTGAATCCGGTTCAAGGCACTGTATCGGATTGAGCCAGTCTCCTGCCGAACCATAGATTATCTGCGGGAGAAAATTTATTACATTCTTTAATATTGAAAGAACCGCTGCAGTAATCAAAAGAATAATTAATTTGTTATTATATACTTTGTTCTGTCCCCTGTATGTTGACCTTATATACATAACAAGTTCTGAATTAACATCGGCATAAAATATTCTTACAACTGCTATTCCAAATAAAATCAGGATAACAACAGCGGACAGATATCCACTGTTAATATCGCTCCTATTAAAGAATTGAATGTTAAAAACAGACTTAAATTCCAACGGAGATTTACAAAGGTTGTATGTTTTTATATTAACTTTTGAAAGATACTCATCATTAACATTACTTAGTCTTTCTGCCTTTTTTGCAATCCGGCTTCTGCTGTCGGCAATGTTGCGGTACTCTTTGATTTTATCGTTGTAGGCTTCACTTGTATCATAATTATACTGTTCCATGACGTACTTTGTCTGGCTGTCAGGCTGCGACTTTTCCACTGACATAAACACAGTTATTATGAGACAGGCTGCCAATGATATTAAAAAAGCTTTGTCTTTTAATAATTTTAAAAATTCATATTTCATAAATGTTACTCTATCACTATCTTTGCATATCTTGAACGTGAATACATATCACTATCATCATCTTTATTATTAACAGTTATGGTAAACACAATATGTTCTCCTTTTGGCAATCCTGATAAATCAAGTTCTGTCCTGATTCCTCCGTTACTTGGTATAACATATTTAAGGACTTCCTTTCCATCAAATGCGGGATATACCTTATCATCACATATAAAAATTGTGTTAAACTCCGTATTAACTTCATCTTCTTTCTGATTACACTGTAATGAGGTATAATATACTTTACCGTCTTTCTGATAAACAAATTCATTGAATGGATTAAATCCGCACTCTAATATTCCCAGTTCCTTTATTTCCTGTCCGTAAGATAAATCAGCACAGGCCTCTCCTGCTCGTGTCAACCCCAGACCAAAAAAAATTGATTTTTTTGTACCCTCAAATATCACTTCCCATTATACCTGCTATTGCAGTATATTGAAAGCAATATTTATACTTGCAGAAGAAAGGAGTGCCACATTTTCTCGGCACTCCAAACTCTGTAACCATCCATCTTACTTGAAAAATGGATCATCTGTATTCCATATAATCTCTATATTGTCCTCTCCATTGATAATCACTTTTTTGATTACCTTCTGGATTTTCTCTCTGTCAAAAGATTCCATATTGATGATACTTTCTAACTGTGTCTCAAACTTACTAGAAGAATTATCTTCTGGCGGTATTTCTGTTTTAAGCTGTTCGATTTCCTGATGCAATTCATCAATCTGCTCCACCATCGCCTTTGAACGCTTGACATACTCTTCTCTTGTGAGCTTGTCATCCTTATAATCAGAATACAACATCATCTTTTTACTGCTGAGGCTCTTCACCTTCTTTTCAAGTGTTGCAATCTTTTCTTCCGGAGATACTTCTTTCGATTTACCGGCTCTCTTTATTCCTTTCTCATCCAGATAAACTGTTGCATACATATTTACAGTTTTCATGATTGCATCTTCAACCTTGGCAATTTCCACCCTGTTGCTTTTGCATGGAGAATTTTCCTCAATTCTGGACGAGTAACAAAGAAGAATGTCACCTTTTACCCTTTTGCTGGGTGCTAAAGCTCTGCCACACACACCACAATAATAAAATGGATTATAGTTTCTCTTACCACGCTTTGAACGAACACATTTTTTTGAATTAGCGTGTGCCATATCAAATAATTCCTGAGTAATAATGGGTTCATGGCAATTTTCTATCACCATCCATTCGTCTTTAGGAACATAGCTTGAAGTGTTATTGCTGCCTACCCTCTTCTTTGTTTTATTCCATATCAGTTTTCCAAGATAAACTTCATCGTTTAATATATCCCGGATAGAAGAAGTACTCCACAGACTTTTTACTTCAACTGCATGGAAAAAGTTTCTGCTTCCTTTTCTCTTTTTGTATGCGGATGGTGTATCAATACCCTGAGCATTCAGATAATTTGCCACTTCCGTTTTACTTTTGCCCTGTGCGGTCAGTTCAAATATCAGCTTAACCACTTCTGCTGCTTCCGGATCTACAATAATCTTATGCTTATCATTTGGGTCTTTGACATATCCATACCTTAACTGACCACTGATGTTCTCACCTTTCAGTATCCTTGTGTGCATTGCAGAACTGACTTTATTAGACAAGTCCCTGCTATAAAGCATATAGATTAAGTTCTTAAACGCAACATTCATACCGCCCGTCGAACCATCATAGTTATCGCTGTCATAATTGTCATTAACTGCAATAACTCGTACCTGATAAAGTGGAAGTATCTGCTCCAGAAGACTACCGACTTCAATATAATCCCTTCCGAGTCTGGATAAATCCTTTACAACAATGCAGGATATTTTATCAGCTCGGACATCCTCCATAAGCTTCATATAGCCTGGTCTTTCAAATTTTGTTCCGGTAAATCCATCATCACAGTATTCCTGTACCTTCGTATCCTTAAGCTCCGAATGATTGCCAATAAATGATTCTAACAATTCTCTCTGACTGGATACACTGTTACTCTCTTCCTTCTGATTTAATGATACATCCTCATCTTCCATAGAAAGGCGAATATACATAGCAGTTATCTTACTCATACAAATCACCTTCTCTCTTATTCTTTACCTGTAACAGTTCTTCCAGGCAATCATCATACACCAGATTTACGGAAATTCTTCCATCTTCAAACACCTGTACCTTGTCAACAAATGCATCTGCCAGCTCTTTGTTAAGCTTTCTGCATTTCAGATATTTATTGATAAGGTTTTCCCAGTCTTCATCAATCTTATAATTCTTTGAATACAGGTTCTGAGATACTAAAAGATTATCAATCTCCTTCTTCAAAGCTTCGCTTTTTAGAAGATACTGCTGTTTTAATGTCAAATATTCGCTCTCATTAATCAAATGTTCTGAGTAATCTCCATATAACTCAGAGAACTTGCGGTTTACTTTCTCCAGTTCCCTGCGCTGTCTGGTAATGGCTTTTTCATACACATCGTATTTTTTCAGTCCGCTGCTTCTTGCATTTAATTCCCGTATCACTTTTAATGCGTCAATACAGCAACGCATATGATTTGAAATCTGAGCAAAGACAGCTTTGTTGACTTCCTCCTGATCAATTTTGTGTCTTGAACATGCCGGATTAATACCATCTGAAAAAGTTCCACAAAAATATACATACGATTTTGTTGTTCTTGGAGAAAGTCTCATTCCCTTGCCACAGTCTCCGCATACGATTTTTCCCTTTAGCAGATTCATTTCATTAGGTGGGTGTTTTGTAAACTCTTTTGCAAAATAAGCATCCGAGATTTCCTTTACTCTTTCCTGTGCCTTTTCAAATGTCTTTTTGTCGATAAGCGGCTCATGCGTATTTTCAACAACGACCCATTCACTTGGATCTGTTGCATGGAGTGGAATATTATTGTATTTCTCAATTACTACTTTCCCATGCACCGCCGAACCAATGTATGCCTGATTTGTCAGTATTGACTTAACTGTTGTTTTGGTCCATACACCATTGGTTTTTACATTCTGCTGGTAACCAAGAGATTTTAAATACATCAATGGTGACATTATTCCCTGCTCATTCAGATATTTTGCAATTGATGTATATCCTTTGCCCTCCAAAAACAATTTATAAATAAGTCTGACATTTCCAGCAGTTGCTTCATCCACAACAATTCTGTTCTTCTCCGTCTTGGATTTCAGATATCCATACGGAGCAAAACCGCACATATATTCATCCGTAGTCCATTTTCTACGATGTGCAGTTGAAACTTTCTTGGAAATATCCTTTGCATAAAACTCATTTACGATATTTTTCAAAGGCATCATAAGGTCTGTGCCCGGTCTGAACGAGTCAAAATCATCCGTAACAGCAATGAATCTTACATTGAGAAAAGGAAACACTCTTTCAATGTAGTTCCCCATCTCCACATAATTTCTTCCAAGTCTCGATAAATCCTTAACAATAATACAGTTAATTCTTCCTGTTTTTGCATCCTCAAGCATTCGCTTAAAATCCGGTCTTTCAAAATTAGTACCGGTAAAGGAGGCATCATAATATTCCTCTTCAATTACAATATCTTCGTGATCTTTGACATAATTCTTCATAAGTTCCATCTGTGTTTCGATTGTCCCTCTCTCAATGTTCTCTTCCGTTTCATGAGACAGTCTTGCATATAATCCAGCCTTAAAAAGTACCTTCTTCTCTTTATCCGGTAAGGCTGTAGCTTCTAGTGGCATCATATTTTTTCTGCTTTTTCTTGCCATATTACACAGCCTCCCTTCTGCTGATATTTAATTGTCCACCCGGTTCTTTATCTACTTGATAGCCCAGTTTTTCAACCGATTCTAATAACTGCTTATAACAATCATCAAAATCAAATACGATCTCAACCTCTTTATTCTCTGAAACTCTTACTTCACAAATCAGTTTTACAACCACGTCCCTGGTCAGTTCCTTAATATCCTTGTATTCGGTAAAATAATTCATCCAGAGATGCTTATCATCCTTCTCCTCAAGAATTAAAGCAATGTCTCTCTCAATCTGGCGAATTATTTCTTCTCCCTCTTTTGCTTTTTTCAGATATGCCTCATGAAGTTCAAGATATTCTTCTTTAGTAAGAATTCCGTCCTTCATATCTTCATACAGTGAAGTTTTCAGTCTTTTACACTTCTCAACTTCCTCAAGTTTTTTCTGTTTTCTTGCTTCAAGACTTTTTACATCAAGCTGCTGGAAAGGAATTGTTCCAATATAATCAAGTATTTCTTCCAGATTCATTACGTTTTTGATATGAAGCTTTAACATTTCAAGCACCGTATCCTCTAATAACGATACTGATATTGAGTGCTGTGAACACTGCTTTGTCAATTTATGATTAGAGCAGATATAGTAAGCGTATTTCTTATCACCTGCTGTTGTAATTTTTCTTGTCATTGGTGAACCACAGTCTGCACATACTGCAATACCTGAAAGATTATAGACCATATCTGAATCCGGAGATATTCTCGTATCCATTCCCAACAACCTTTGAACAATCTCAAAATCCCTGTCACTAATAATCGGCTCATGATTTTTTTCGATTCTTATCCAGTCAGATTCCGGCTTAACAACCTCCTGCTTCACTTTATGATTTGGTGTCGTTCTTTTGCCTTGAACAAGATTTCCAATGTAAATCTCATTTTCAAGAATCCTGCGGACCGTGACTGAACTC
>ENA-OPES01000115-OPES01000115.1-human-gut-metagenome-genome-assembly--contig:-NODE-115-length-12583-cov-2.152538_pt1 | contig 12583 bp, 9 predicted proteins | sample MGYA00241305_ERZ501544 | MGnify/ENA primary metagenome ERZ501544 (study PRJEB25962, sample SAMEA2042430) | human gut metagenome | biome: human gut; feature: human-associated habitat; material: faeces...
GATTTTCCCTATATTTGTTTCATAACGACCAAATATAAATCGATGGAAAAATTACTCGAACAGATCAACGATCGCATCGCAGCTTTTCAGAAGGATGCATATCTTCAGTGGTTCAAAGGCAACAAGGCAGCTGGACGGAGGGCTCGTAAAGCCGCATTGGAGTTGATGGCGCTGCTCAAAGAGTTCCGAAAGGCTTCCCTCGAAGCGGGCCGGTAGATCGGATATATGGTATTTGTCTATACCTCCTTTCTTCCTGCTGTCGTTTCGTCGCTTTTACGAAATCGGAGAAAAAGACCGGCCGGTCTTGACAAGCTGAGATACAACGCGAATCACAGGCGTTGGCCCGTCGCATCGAAGCGGGGCGCTTTCGAGAGCCTGTACCGGATCTTATGGCGCACGAGACGTTCGGCGAGGAGTACCAGATCGTAGAGGCTGTACATCATCTGCCGCTGGAAAACTTTCGCCTTGATCTGTCGTTTCAGGCGGTGCTCGTCCAGCTCGTCGCGCGTAATGCCGAGCACTTCGCACACGCCCTCGGCTGACAGGTACATCGGACGGTCGCTGTGACCGCAGAGATATTCGAAAGCCAGAAGCCCCTTGCCGAGAATATAATAGCTGCGCAGAAGACGTTCGAACTCCTCTTCCCCGATCAGCAGATACTTCGTTTCACTGGGATTGTTCGGTCGCTCCATAATCACTGTTCCATTGACTGTTCGGGATGTTTGAGGTTTTCTCTCTCCAAACGGGAGAGGTAGTCGTAAATCTCAGTCTGAAAGTACAAGCGCCGGCGGCCCACGTTGAACCCTACGAGTTCTTTGCGCTCACGAAGGCGCTGCACCTGACGGGCACTCAGGTGGAGCACCGAGCAAACCTCGTTGAACTCCAGAACCGGTGTCCCGAAAAGCACGTTGCGGTGGCGTCTCAAAAATTGAAGGTCCACGGAAATCGTCTTGACCATTGCATGAATTTCCGCAAGGCGGAGTTTGTCATCTTTATCCATAATCGAGATAGTTGGTTACGGTGCAAAGGTGACAACTTCCGACCGATATTCTTTGTAACTTACACTGTTACTTACATGAAATTTCCTTGCAGTGGATGATTTAATCCATGATTACGCTATACTGCGAATTTACCGCCCAGCCGGGATTCGACACGATCGATCGCATCCTCGATCATTATCGGCGTAGTCTGCGCATAGATCTGTGTCGTGGTGATCTGTTTATGTCCCAGCATCTTGGAAACTGTTGACAAAGGAATACCTTGTGAAAGGCAGAGTGTCGTGGCAAACGTATGACGTGCTGCATGAAAGGTTATGTGCCGTGAGATACCGCACTGTTTGGTAATACGACGCAAGGAGCAATTGATACTGCTAAGTCCCGGCATGTCGAATGCAAGCGGTGACGGAGCTGTTCCGCGATACTTTTCCAGAAGACGCAAAGCTGCGGGGAGAAATTTGATCATATTTTCTCCTCCCGTCTTGCAACGGTTACCGTGTATCCACAGGTGCCCCTCCGTGTCCGGTATGATTTGTTCACAGGTCAGATAGCGCATGTCTTTGTAGCAGATTCCCGTAAAACAGGAAAAGAGAAACAGGTCGCGGTGGTATTCGTGTTTGGCACTCTTCAATCGTGTCGTCTGAAAAACCCGCAGTTCCTTCTCGCTGAGAAAGGTTCTCGGTTCCCTCGGAGCGGAATAGCGGCAAAGTGCGAACGGATTCCGCGGCATAAGACCGTTGTTGAACGAAATTCTCACCACGTTGTTCAAACAATCTATGTAGCGGCATGCGCTGCCCGCCTTCAAATGGCAGACAGTTTTCAAATAGACGTGGTATTGCTCGATGAACGACTGTTCCAATTCGAGCAGCGGAATATCGTGGAGGTTGTACTCGTGTTTCAGAAAGGCCCGGAGATGACCCAGCACCGCCCGATAGCGCCACCAGGTACTTTCCGAGCGATCTACGCCGATACGTTTGAAAAGATCATTCGTGTAATGTTCGAAAACATCCACAAGAGTCCGGTATCGTTCGCCCATACCCAGCCAGGCATTCTTGACCTTTTCAGCCGTGACGTAGGCATCGTGATCGCAAATCGACTGATAGTGTTTGCCGATCTGGATGCGGATATTGTCCAGATGGCGGTTGATGCGTTCCGACTCGACGCTTTTGCCTTTGGCTCGGCCGCCTTTAACCTCCCACAGTTGTTCCGGAACGTTGATCTTGGCACTGAACTGTGAAATCGTGCCGTTGACCGTGATGCGGCCCATAACCGGATAGACTGCTCGCGGGGTGCTCTTTGTTCGTTTGAGGTAGAACAAGACCTTGAAAGTACTGCGCATAAACTCTGCTTTTTTAAGTTGGACAAAAATAATTTCGGCAGAGTCGTCCGACAAGATGAATATAAACGTAATAGACTGTAAATAACCGTTGTATGTAACCGCAGGCATCCCAAAACGAGGTAATGATTTGGAAACGCAACTCTCGGTTATTTATGCAGAATGATTCACATTCTCTCGATATTTCAATACCGATATGATGAATAACAATCTGAATATCAGTTATTATACTTTGATTTGCTTTTTATAGATAGCCGTTGTACTTTTGTCGATCAAAATAGAAGCTGCTGGCAACTTCTATATTGTTACGTCTAGAAAGCCTCTCACTACCAAAGAACAGATATTTTCTAAACTATCATTTGTTAGTTGTAGAGCTTCGATAAGTCCACAAAGTTTTAATCCAGAAATCGTCATAGATTCTGCAAGCCCAAAAGGAGATGCTTATTGTTGGATCCTCAATGACATCGAACAAGCACAACATGTTGGTTCTTTGTTTAATCAGGTTTGTAAAAACTATCCCGATCAGCGCGTAAGCAGCGTATATCAATATGCTTTTAGACCAATTATTGACAAGATGATTCTGGCGGACTTGAAGTATAACAATTACGAAAACAAGTCTATCTTTGTTGATGTACCAAGATCAAGCATTGTTTTGTATCCTAAGACAGAAGAGGAATACAATACTCTCAAAGAAACTATACAATCACAATTAGGCGAAGACGTCGAAATTGTATTTCCAAAGTACACTCCGTCTGCCTCTGTTATATTCTTATGTGATGATATAGAATTTAGAAAATCATTGTTCGAGAAGGTTGGTGTTGAACTTGCAGACAATCGTAAAAACTTCACTTTATATAAATTGAAGAAAGATGCAACACGATTGGATTTTGAGTTCAATTTCACTACTATAGAGGAACGAGAGAAAATTATTGCGATTATTCGTGATTGTATCTCAGGTATATACGGTATCAAGTTAAACTTTGAAAAGTCTAACGACAAGGGTGTAACAACTTGGAGTCTTACAGAAGATAAATCGCTTAAACTTGAATTGGAGCAGAAGCTCCAATCTGAATACCGCGAAGAGTACGTCAATTTCGTAAATGGAAAGAAATACGACGAAGTCTCAGTAATCGATGATGAAGAGTTTGCTTCAAGCAAATTCCGTTCAAGGGAGCGTATGGTTAAATTCAAGCAACGTGCTTTCTTGAAATATAATAGTCCGAAACTTGGTACATGCAAGCGTCGAGGAATTGACTTTGCTATAATTCAACTTGATACCGAAGCGGAAGATGGCATTGATTCTGGTGACCTTCACATAACAAAGGGAGATTACATACAATTCCCTGCGATGGGCGAGGCAATGGAATTGCTTCGTCAGAGCCGTGCAATGAATCGTATTCTACGTCCTGCATCAAAATTCAATCACAAGCCAATAAACGAAAACCTGCAAAGTTTCATATTTGATCCTAAGTATGCAGGAGAAACTGTTGTTAGCATAACTGATGCAGTTGAAGACATTAAGAAAAACTGCATATCAAGGCCTGTTCCAAATGACAGACAGATAGAAGCTGTCGCCAAATCTGTTCTTGCTAATGATTTGGCTTTGATACAAGGTCCTCCAGGAACAGGTAAAACAACCGTTATCGCTGAAATAATTTGGCAATCAATAAGACGGAATCCAGAATGCAAAATTCTGCTCACATCACAGACGAACCTTGCAGTAGACAATGCACTTGAAAGACTGCAGGGGCAGCCTGGTATTCGTCCTATTCGTATTGGTAAGCCAGATAAACTTGAGCCAGAAGGTCGAAGATTCTCTATACCTATTATTGATAGTTGGACTGCAGATTCTAAACAAAATGGCGATAATGCTGCGAAAATATGGATTGACAGAATTTGCAATGCCATTTCTAATGATCCTAAATATGCTACTGCGACATCAGCATGGAAAAAAGAACTGGAAGACCAAGATCAACAGTCTCGGAGCCAATTCTGTCGGTTGTACAAAAAAAATGTAAATCTTGTTGCAGCAACATGTAGCATTTGTGGTTCTACGGATTTTATGAGAACATATTGCGACATTTTTGGTGGCAATCAAAATGATGACATGTTCTTTGATGTAGTTATCATGGATGAAGCTTCAAAGGCGACTCCTCTTGAAATGGCAGTTCCGTTGGTTCTCGGTAAGAAGATTATTATCATTGGTGACCATAAGCAGTTGCCTCCGATGTTAGACGAAAATACCATTGATTCGTCATTGGAAAAGATAGGCCAAAAAGAATTGGCAGAAAAGCTTCGTAAGGCAGAATCACAGTTTAAGCGATTGTTCGAATCGGCTGCAAAGGTTCGTAAGACTATCGTTTCAACACTTGATACGCAGTACCGTATGCATGAAGACATCATGAATACCATTAAGCAATTCTACGAAGAAGAATTGGCTGCTACAGGTGGCCTTAAATGTGGTATCTTGCAATCCATGGATGATCCTGATCTTAGCAATAAGGGAAGTAGGTGGCATGGCTTAAGCCTCGAACCAATATTTAAACCTGAATACCATGCAATTTGGATAGACGTAACCACACCAGAAACCCGATTAAACCCAGGTTATAAGAATGAAGGTGAGTTGAAGGCTATTGATATGGTGTTGAAAGCTCTGCAACAATCGGAAGGCTTTGATGAGTTCATGAAGGCTCAAAAGAAGCCTGAAGACAAAGAGATTGGTATCATCACATTCTATAGTGCTCAAAGCCGTGAAATAAAGCGCAAATATAAGGATTGTGGTTATAGAATGGATGTCGTCGACCGATTCCAAGGTATGGAGCGTAACATTATTATTGTATCAACTGTCCGAAGCAATGCTAAGAATAACATTGGTTTTGCAAAAGAGATAGAGCGTATAAATGTTGCTTTCTCTCGTGCTCGCAGATTGCTTATTGTTGTCGGTAACAAACGCCAATTCGAAAGCAATAGCAACTATGCTGCATCCATTCAGAGTATGAAGACATTTCCTGTTGAACAATTAAGAGCCGCATTACGATGAAAAATAGAAGACAAAAGACAAATAAAAAACAGCAAGTTGCTATTGTAGAAAGTTTAGACACTAAGATAGCAAAAGCAGTTTATGCCGAAAAAAAGATTTCGGAAAGAATCATCGGCTATTTCCCTTACGAGCTTCAGTTTGTAAAGGCTACATATTTTGGTACAACTCAACGACCTGCTAAAATTTCTGCAATTGAAAAAGGAATAGTTGGCATACTGCTAATTGATGGCCATTCGTCTTTTAGCACCATTGGTCAAATCCTTGGATTAGATGTAGTTAATGACAAAGCAGAAAAGTCAATCTTGTCAAAAGCTTTGGATGGACTTCGATCTTTTAATGCTATTGAAGGTGACGACGACTATATTGCTCTTACCGAAGCAGGTAAGGTGTATGCTGACAAAGGTGAACGTCCTGACACATACCAAAAGTCTTTTGACATATTTGTGGATTCAGACCATGCTGATTGGAAAACTATTAAAAATGCATTGTCTACAGTAAATGAGCATATAAAATTTATCAACACTAAGTGTGAAGATTTGTCTTTAACAATAGATGAAATAAAAGAATATGCGGCTGTACAGGCTCAAGATGTACATTATCCCCAAGAGCGTTATTTGCTAGAAAGTGCAGATTGGAAAGAAGGACATAAAGGTAGCTATAAAATGTACATATGCTTTGTGCAAGGTGTAAGTACTGGTATTGTTAGAGCTTTTGCATTTGATGAAAACATAAACAGCCTTAATCCTGTTGTCGCAGAATACATCAATAGCGATGCTACCTTGGCATCCCAGTTGTTGGATAAATGTATAAAGTCAGAGTGCGAAATGAATTTTGACACTCAAATACTTGATGAAGAAGCTGCAAAGGAAGCGAAAGCTAATGTTTCTCTAGACATTATCGAGGCTGAAAAGCGTCTTGTTGATGAAGAGGCAGAAGAGGAGCAAATAGTTGAAGAAACAAATGCTGAAAATGAGAGCAATAAAGTAGAAAAAACTTCAATTGCAAAATCTGCAAAGAAGACAACAGTAAAGACAAAAGATCGCCTTCATAAGAAAGCTTTGTACGACTCTGTTTCATTTGAAGTTGAATTGCAGAAGATTTTCAAGGAAGATAATCCAGATGAAATATGGCTTATGAGTCCATGGATTAGAAAATCTGCATTTATGAATGACAGAGGTCCTCTTATTGAGAATTTCTTGGCAGATGAAAACAAGCGCATATTTATTGCTTATTCCGAACCAGCTCAATCTCCAAATGATGAGAAACCTATGATAGATGAAGAAGTTGAGCCAGGAATAAAAATGCTCGCAGATCAATATCCAAACTTCTTTTACGTTCAATTGCCAGAGTTTCATTTTAAGAATGTCATTGAAGTAAAGGGAGATCAAAAGATACTATTTTCAGGCAGCTTCAATGTCCTGTCATTCTATGTTTCTGAGCATCAAACACATGTTAGACGTGAAGAAATGGCATTGGCTAACCCATCAATAGCAAAAAGCAAATACGTTAGTTTCCAAGTTGAATTTGCAGAAAAATATGCAGAGCGTATTAAGAAAGAAATTGAGGAATTGAGTCTAGAAGCTGTTGAAAGTTACAAAAATGAAAGAATGGACTACTTCCTTAGCATTGATAATTCTGAAATAAAAAAACTATATCTCCCTATAGTTGAACTGTTAGAAGAAAAGAAGTATCAAGGTATTGTTTCGTCTATACGTAAGCGTCTGACTACAATTGGACAACAACTCGTCGCTCTTGCCAATACCATAGGTGTTAATAGCAAGAAAAAGATAGAGTTAAAGAAAGAGTTGGATATCATTGAGAAGGACATGAACACAAATTCCGTTGATGATCCGTCATTGGCTGAGCTTCTTTCCAACAACAAACAGTTGGTTGAACACGTCAAAGAACAGAAGATTTTTCCAGGAAGAAAGGAAGGCTTTAAGGGAAATAATCCTCAGCAAAGACAAACAAGCCCAAGAACAATAGGTGCTGTGCAGCAAAGTGGTATTCTTAGTGAAGATCCAGAAGCAACTAAAGACGGTCTATCTTTGTATTTAGCAAGACTTAGTCAGGCATTCATTAATCAGGAGATAAAGAAGACTCCTATGAATGACAAACTGCTTGCTATAGTTCAAGATGATGAACTCGTCAAACTAATGGAAATGCTTACAGTCATGCCTTCACGTAACAGAGATAATGCTTTTGATTTATCAATTGGTATTAGCAGTTATTTGTTTAGGTATCCTACACTTTTCAATCACAAGGAAGAATTTACTGCAAAGCAAAAGCGAACACAGCAACGCTTAATTCAAGTGAATCAAAACAACATACAAGAAATAGTAAAGAAGTTATCATAACATGTCAAGATTCGAATCATCAAGATTTGTGCGCAACCCTCAGGTAATGCATGTGGACGTATTAAAGTCCGCATGCGATGCTTTGGGGTGGCAATACACCATCCAAGATAACATACTAACAGTTTCGGATGCTAAACAGAAATCTCGCCTATATGGTGAGTTTGCATTAAAGTTGAACCTTACAACAAATGAAGTCACTTACAACACGTATTATATGCCTAATGCCACCCAAAAGGTATTAGAACTTCAAGAGCAATTCTACGCATTAAATGCCACATATGCAAAGAACTCATTAATTCAAGAGTTTAAGAAGAAAGGGTTTAATTACAAGGAGAATGAACATTTCACACCAAACTCAGAAGAGGTATATAGCTTCTATATGGTTGGACGCTCTAAAGATAAAAATGAGACGGAACCTGTTGCGCAAATAAAGTTCACCATCCTTAAAGATGGCACGATAGTAACAGATTCCGACTATTTACCTAACGATGTCAATGAGCGTGCTCATGACGCAATGGATGTTTTGGAACAGCTGTTAGGAAACAAGCGTGTGATGACAAAGAAACCTATACCTGCGAAATATGCAGGAAAGCTTAAGCCTCGCCGAGTAAATATTCAAACTATTGAACAGAAATAGCTATGGAATCAATTTATACAAAAATCAAGGATATGCTATCTGCATATTACCCCGTGTTTTATCTGAATAGTTTTGAATATGACAGGACAAAACAGAAAATAGAGGGAATTGCAGACCTTTTACGCACAGATAATAAGAAGGTGCGTATCTATACTTGGAATTGTGTAGAGGGCTTGATGGAGAAGACTCCAGAAGGCTCTTTGTATAAAGGAGAAGAATACGATGAACCAGAAATGACTTTGAAGTATATCTATAAGAATGAGAATAGAGAAATTAAAGATATCTTTATTCTTGAAGATCTGAGCAATTACATTGAAGAGGACAAAATCAAGTATTACATCCGTAAGATAGCTGAGCATGCAAAATTCACGAACACTCATGCAATTATCTTGTCTGCTATTTACAAGTTACCAACAGAACTGGAGAAATATGTAACTGTTCTTAATATACCTCTACCAGATAGAACAGACATGGAGCGAACCTTGGCTGTTGTAGAACGACAAACTAAGAAGAATCTTTCTGTTGAGATGAGAAACAAAATGGTAGATGCAGCATTAGGCATGACCTCAATGGAAGCAGACCTTGCATTTTGTTTAGCGGCTGTTAAAGATAGTCTTGGAGAAAATGCCCCCTATACAGTTTCAGCAGAAAAGGAGCAAATCATTCGCAAATCAGGCATCTTGGATTTCTTTCCCAAAAATGAAAGTTTGAAAGATGTTGGTGGTATGGATGTTCTGAAGGATTGGCTATTCAAACGTCAAATAGCTTATCAAAAGAGAGCAAGAGATTGGGGATTGCAAGAGCCTAAAGGTTTATTATTGCTTGGTGTCCCTGGTTGTGGCAAGAGTTTAACGGCAAAAAGTATAGCCTCTTTTTGGAATATGCCATTACTACGTTTGGATGTTGGCAAAGTATTCCAAGGATTAGTTGGAAGTAGCGAAGATAATATTAGGAAAGCAATAGCAACTGCAGAAGCAGTCGCGCCATGTGTGTTATGGATTGACGAAATAGAAAAAGGACTTGGTGGTGTTCAATCAAGTGGATCTACTGATGGCGGTGTGACTTCGCGCATCTTTTCAACTATTCTGACATGGATGCAAGAAAAGACTTCTCCTGTTTTTGTCGTTGCTACAGCCAACAATATCAATCAACTTCCTCCAGAATTATTGCGCAAAGGGCGTTTTGATGAGATTTTTTTTGTTGATCTTCCATCAAAGGAGGAGCGTAAAAACATCTTTACCATTCATCTTAACAAGAAAGGTCAAAACCCGATAAAGAATAATTACCCTATGGAGTCTCTCGCCAATAATACTGAAGGTTTTAATGGTGCAGAAATTGAAGAGTGTATTAAAGAAGCGATGTTTGATGCTTATGTTGAAAATCCAGAGAATCCTCAACTTAAGACAACGCATCTAATGAATGCGATTTTAAAAACAGTGCCGTTGTCTACCACGATGAAAGAGCAAATTGCTGCGCTTAGAAATTGGGCAGCAACGAGAGCAAAGAATGCTTCAATTATTGTAAGGGAAGAGGAACAGAAGGAAATGCCAATTCTTCTAACTCGTCCAGAGTTGGAATTGGAAAGGTCATTTGACTTGAACAACTCTAAAGAGAACAAATTTGGTGTTTATAATAGCGTTGCCCCACCTCTTGCCATTCCGAACAGAGAAGTAAAAAACGTTTATGCCGATGGTACTGCAAAAGCGGGAGAGTAGGTAAATGCCAGCCCGGAAGCAAACAGGGATGATAACGTGTGATGCAAGAACAATTCAGAATGTATAAAACTATGTTTAATAAAAATTATTTTATTAACATCGGTGTCATATAGATTGAACAGTCCCAAGACAAAGGGGCTGGTTCAAAAAAGCCATCCCCGTTTAAGGAAGAGTTTTAGAAGCAGATGGGTAAGCATTTTGCAGATCTAATCTGGTGGTCACAATTGGTCTACTACTAATAATCTTTTTTTAATGGGACCTCCTGAGCAAGAGGGTAAAAGACTCTATTTAATTTATATTTCTATGACCGAACTCGAACTACAACAATACCTTCTCCGCGAGTACCCACAGGAGAATGCTCGCTGTGAATGGAAGGAATTTAAGAATCTTAAGAACTCGTTCTGTGGGGACGAAAAGAATGATGTTATTTCCTACGTGTCGGCTATCGCCAACATGGATGGAGGAGATTTAGTGATAGGCGTTCATGACAAGACATTGGAGATTGTTGGAACGGACACTTATAACTATGATAAGCAAAAGGCAATATTGCGTCTAACAGAAAGATGCGTAAATCTTTCAACAGAAGACTTATATATAGATGAGTTTATCACAGATGATACTAATCGTAAAGTATGGGTTATACATATTCCCAAACATCTACCCAAACGGCCCGTGTTTGCTCATAATAAGGCATGGCAACGAATAGAGGATTCTCTCGTAGAAATGACTACTGAACGCATGAGTACAATTCTTGATGAACCAATTTTCAGTGAAACGGATTGGTCGGCACAAATTGTATCTGATGCAACGATTGACGACCTTGATGAAGTTGCCATAGCTAAAGCTCGTATGATGTTCAAGAAAGTACACAGCAGAATCCCTGAAGCCGAAGTAAATGCATGGACAGTGGAAACATTCTTGAGCAAGTGCGGCATAATGAAGAACGGAGGAATCACTCGTGCTGCAATTATTCTTCTTGGTAAATATGAATCCGCTTTCAAGCTACGTCCAGCTGTTGTTCAGGTGACTTGGACGAGACGGGATGAAAAGCAAGATGTTGTGGATTACGAACACTTCACCGTGCCATTTATATTAACCGTAGATGAGATCTTATCAAAGATTGAAAATCTAACCATGCGTGAAATGCCGGGAGGCACGCTCTTCCCAGACACGATGAAGCAATATGACGACTATACTATCCGTGAAGCTCTTCATAACTGCATTGCCCATCAAGATTACACGATGCAGCAGCGAATCAATTTTGTAGAAAATCCGACTTACCTTTATTACTCCAATGCAGGGAGTTTCATTCCTGGTACTTTGGAAAATGCTTTAACAAATGAAGAGCCTCAAGCATATTTCCGCAATGAGTGTCTTTGTAGGGCAATGGTTGATTTCAACATGATAGACACAGTAAGTAGAGGTATCAAGAAAATGTTTAATGAACAATGGCGTCGCCATTTTCCAATGCCTGATTATGAAATTGACGCTAAAAACAGAAAAGTGTCGGTACGCATTTATGGCAATGAAATAAATAAACAATATACTAATTTACTCAAAACCAACGATTCACTGACCTTATGGGACTGCATATCATTAGATGCAGTCCAAAAGGGCAGAACTATTCATGAGGATGTTGCGCAGAATTTACTAAACAGAGGACTTATTGAGGGCGAAGCTCCCAATTATACAATATCTTTAGGGATTGCAAAGGCCACTAATCAACTGCAGGGTTATACTAAGCAGAAAGGACTTGATAAGGAGAAAATGAAACAGATGATTTTGCAGTATCTTAAGAATGCCGGTACAGATGGAGCGAAACGTGATAGTATTTATGAATATATCAAAGATGTAATGCCGCAAGTTAAGACGCATGAACAGCAATTGAGACTTTTAGGAGATATACTTAGCGCATTAAGTGTGGATAAACTTATTTACGCAAAAGGACGGATATGGTTCTTAAAAGAATAGTCATAACAGAAGATTTTGACGGTTTATTCCAATTATAGCGGAAATTATAACGGATTCCGTCATATTATAGCGGATAATAAAATCCGATTAACTCATGTCAAATTCGTAAATTGAAGAAGTATGTTATTAGGAGAAAGAATAAAAGAATTAAGAGCAGAGCACGGAGTACTGCAAAGACAATTGGCTGCACTACTTGAAATAGATACTCCGATGTTCAGCAAAATAGAGCGCGGAGACAGACGAGCTAAACGGACACAAGTAATACAATTGGCAGAATATTTCAATATAGATAAAAATGAACTTCTCACTCTATGGTTAGCAGACAAAGTATTAGATGCGGTAGAGGATGAAGACGAATTAAAACACGATGCGATAGAGGTTGCACAAAAAAGAATAGGCTAACGCTTACAATTGTCGGGAACTATATGGTATCATAACTATATAATTCCCGATATTAATATTTGATATTCAGTAATATAGGGACAGTCGCGAAATAGGCTTAAAATTATAACAAATTGATTGTCAATGTGAT
>ENA-OPES01000119-OPES01000119.1-human-gut-metagenome-genome-assembly--contig:-NODE-119-length-12397-cov-2.038405_pt1 | contig 12397 bp, 9 predicted proteins | sample MGYA00241305_ERZ501544 | MGnify/ENA primary metagenome ERZ501544 (study PRJEB25962, sample SAMEA2042430) | human gut metagenome | biome: human gut; feature: human-associated habitat; material: faeces...
CCCGATATTAACCGCCGACAAAAGAAGTGCTCCATTATCCGTAAAATTCGATAATAAAACTGCCGCAGGTACATTGCTTATAACCTGACTAAGCAATATTCCGGACATAAACTCTCTTCCGGCAACAAAATTGCTAAGTCCATTTTCAATAAAGCTCATGGATTTAATATTTCCCGTCAGTATGAAAAAAGCCACAAATGTAAGTAATAATATATAATCGGCTTTGGCAAATAATTTATAATCTATAACCGCCGTAAGCAGAATACATACCAATAGCATAACCCTGTAATCAATAACCCTCATTACACATAATATGCAAATTACAAAAATAACCGCTATAGGAGCAATCTTCCATTTATGAAATTCTGCCCTCCGTGTCTTATTGTCTTTGTCATTTATGTCAACTTCCTTAGATGGTATAAAACAGATGCATATACTTATAAGTATAATAGCCGTAACGGCATACCATACAGTAGCCCCCGCAAATTCCCCAATTGTCATATTGTATTTTGAAAACAGGAAAATATTCTGTGGATTACCTATAGGAGTTGCCATACTTCCAAGATTGGCACCGATTGTCTGTAATACAACAATATATATAATATATTCAGCAGCTCCGGCTGCAGTAAGAAGTTCTATTGCAAAGGGCACAAAAGTAATGAGTGCCACATCATTGGTTATTATCATTCCTGAAAAAAAGCATATAAAAACGAGAATAAAATATAACATTCTCGTTTTCTTAATCTTTTCAGTCATCTTTTCAATTATTAGTGTAAATATTCCAAAACTTCTTAATGCTTCCACCATAAGCATAAGTGAAAAAAGTAATGCCAGAACCCTGAAATCAATATAATTAATATATTTCTTTGACGGATGTACCACAAAAGCCGACGCAATTGCAAGTACACCCGCCACGCATAGAATAATCTCTTTCTTAATAAAGGATAATAATTTATTCATTATAATATAACTCTGCTTCCGGTTGTTACGATAATTTTTCCATGCTCATCCCTGTTATTAACGATGATAATTTCACACAGATGCCTGCCGCAATTATTACTGTGCAGATGAATACTAATTACCTTAATACTTTCATTGGATAAACAGAACTTCTCCATCTCCTCGTATGAAAATACTTTCATAATTTCATCATGTTCATCCTTATCAAGAATGGACGAAAATCTGTTTAACAAACGGTCAAGAGGTGCATTATCATACTTAACCTTAACCCTATTCTCATCACAGTGAACGGTTGTTAATGTATTGTCCGTATAGTTAAGGCGCAGTATTTCACTGCAAAGTTTTGAAAGAGAATCCATATAGTCAAGCAGTCTTTGTTTTAGACGCTTACGTTTCTCTTTCGTAATATCCATAGTGTTAAACAGGAACTGCGGTTTACCGTTTTCCTTGCCTATATAAAATATTTTTATATACAAAGAACCTTTACTTCCATCTTTTCTGGTATATCCTGCTTCAATATAATTAGTCTCATTTCTGGTCATTGCACTGATGCACCGCTTATATACCCTGGAGATATCTTCTTCATCTATAATTTTTCCCTTTCTTACCGTAAAAAGTTCGTAAGGGTCTTTAATGCCGTATTGATAATAAAATTCCTGATTAACCCGCTTAAGAACAAGTTGTCCGTCATTAATCTCATACTGAAGAATCGCACCAATAATCATGTCGATAATTCCGCGGCTTTCAGGATTTCTGATTGTAAAAATACTTTCGACATTAAATTTGTCTGTATCATCATGAATAAGAACACGATCTTCAAAATCTTTTTTAAAGAACTCTTCTTCACATACAGGCTTGGAAAAATAGAATCCCTGAATGTATTTACAACCCATATGCTTAAGGAAATTAAGCTGTTTTACGTTCTCAACGCCTTCTGCTATTACATCCATACCAAGCAGCTTCGCCATATTGATAATAGTAGACACCACATTAGCTGCTTTCTCTGAACCATCTATTTCATCAATAAGAGTCTTATCAATCTTAAGTATTCCAAAAGGCAGTTCTTTGAGGGTATTAAGAGATGAATATCCTGTTCCGAAATCATCAATATGTATACTAAATCCATATTCACAAAGCCTGTCAATTGTATCCTTTATCTTGACCGGATTATCAATATATGCACTTTCGGTAATCTCAATTCTTAATTTATCCGGTGCAACATCGTACTTTGTAACCAGACCTACAAGTACATCATACAAATTGTCAAACAGGAAGTCTGCTCTTGATATATTAATTGACAATGGAATTACGGTCTTGCCCTCTTCCTTCATCCTCTTAAGTATTCTGCAGGCTTCCTCCCGCACAAACTTATCCAGTCTTGTAATCAGATAATTCTGTTCAAAATATCTTATGAATCTGCCCGGCGAAAGAAATCCCAGTGTAGGATGCTCCCATCTTACCAGAACCTCTCCACCTGCCATCACGTTAGAATCAGCATAATATATAGGCTGGATATATACCTTGAGCTGTCTTTCCTTCAGTGCATTGTCAAAATCAGCGGCAAGACGCTGACCCATTATTATATCCTCACGTTCAGAGTTATTATAAATAGCCACAGCTTCCGTATACTTGCCCTTAATACTGTTAAGTGCAAGTATAGCCCTGTCGCACATCTTAATAACAGGAACATCCCTTGATCTTACCTGGTAGCAGCCTCCCTGTATAAGAATACGGTGTTCCACGCCTTCCCTGCGGAATACATATACATTATTCTTAAAACCATAAAGCTTATCATTTGCAAAAACACAACATACAAACTTATCATTACCAATTCTTCCGCAGGTTCCTCTTGTAACCTTGGCCTTAATTTCAGCCGCAATTTCTTTTAGAAGCCAGTCTCCTGCTTCCATTCCATACAAATCATTGATAACTTTAAACTGCACAATATCCCATACAAAAATGTCAAAATTGTCATTAGGATTGTCAGCTAGTAACTTGTCAGTCTCATCAATAAAACCTCTGAAACTGCTTATACCTGTTAGTTTATCCAAAATAAAATCACCCGTTCTTCCTTTTTCCTCTCATTAACTCTCGTACTAACATATTCGTATTATATCATACATTTCCTGTTTTGGCACTATAATCTTTAATATTACTAAAAAAAATCACGGCCCATCGAGCCGTGATTAATTTAATTATCCTAAAATCATTCTGTCATTAACTGCATCTTCCCCACCGACGCTATTGAACTTTTCAAGCAGTTCCTCAACCGTGAGATTTTTCTTTTCTTCGCCTGATATATCAAGAATAATCTTTCCGTCTTTCATCATAATAAGACGGTTTCCGTGTGCGATTGCATCTTTCATATTATGGGTAATCATAAGTGTTGTAAGATGATCTCTGTCAACAATAGTCTCTGTAGCATCAAGCACCTTTGCCGCAGTCTTGGGATCAAGTGCAGCTGTATGCTCATCAAGCAGCAGAAGTTTAGGCTTCTTAAGTGATGCCATAAGAAGTGTTACTGCCTGTCTCTGACCTCCTGAAAGGAGTCCTACTTTGGATGTAAGTCTGTCCTCAAGCCCAAGGTCAAGAATCTTAACTATTTCTTTAAATCCGGCACGTTCTTTGGCTGTTATCTCTCTTGCCAATCCTCTGAACTTGCCTCTTCTTGCTGCAAGTGCCAGATTCTCGTCAATTCCCATTGTAGGCACCGTTCCCATCATAGGATCCTGAAATACTCTTCCAAGGAATTTTGCTCTCTTATAATCCTGCATCTTGGTAACGTCAATACCATCAATAAGGATACTGCCATCATCCACCTTCCATGTTCCGGCAACTGCGTTAAGAAGTGTGGATTTACCGGCTCCGTTACCTCCGATTACAGTAACAAAATCGCCATCATTAAGTTTGAGGGAAACACCGTTTAATGCAACTTTTTCATTAACAGTGCCTGGATTAAAGGTCTTATATATATTATTAATTTCCAGCATTTTCAGATTCCGCCTTTCTTGATGATGTCTTTATATTTTTTCCGAATATCTTGCCTTTCCAATATGGAAATGCAAGGAACAATGCGATTACCATTGCCTGAATAAATTTAAGCAGGTTAGGATCTATTGGGAACCAGAGTATTATTGTTACGATTATGTAATAAATCACGCCACCGAGTACAACTCCCAAGAGCTTTAATGCAAAATTCTTAAATATCTTTCCGAAAATTGCTTCTCCGATTACCACTGCTGCAAGACCGATAACGATTGCTCCTCGTCCTGTTGCCACATTGGCAGCTCCGGAATACTGTCCCATAAGTGCTCCGGAAAAAGCAACAATACCATTAGAGAGCACAAGCCCGATTACTTTATTGACATCCGTATTAATACCCTGGGCACGGCTCATATTAGGATTGCTTCCTGTTGCTCTTAAAGATGCTCCTCTCTCTGTTCCGAAGAACCAGTAAAGAACAATTATAAGAACAAGTGATGCCACACCAAATACAAAAACAGGCCACTTATAAAAAGGATATCCACCCTTCATATACATACTTGACTCAATAAGATCATAAGTTCTGTTACTTATTGTCATATTAGAACCGCCAAGTATCTTTAAATTAATTGAATAAAGACCAAACTGTGTAATGATACCTGCAAGTATGGCAGGAATTCCCATAAGCGTATGGAAAAGTCCTGTCACAAGACCTGCAGCCATACCGGCAAGTGTGGCATACAGCATACATAACCATATGTTCTGTCCTTTTGTCAGCATTACCGCAAATACAGCAGCTCCGAGACTGACAGTACCATCAACTGACAAATCTGCAATATCCAGTATTTTGTATGTAATAAATACACCTATTGCCATAATTCCCCACATCATACCTTGGGAAATAGCGCCTGGCATTGCGCTAAATAATGTTGTTATATCCACACCTAAAACCTCCGGTAATTATTTATTCTGTAGTAACGGCTTCGTAACCTTCTGGAATTGTTACGCCAAGTTCCTTACAGATTGCTTCATTATATTTCTTTGTATATTTTGGAGCATACTGGATATCCATCTTAGAAACATCTGCTCCGTTTGCAAGAATCTCGTATGCCATCTTGCCTGTAGCATATCCAAGATCATAATAACTGATTGAAAGTGATGCAACACCACATCCCTTACAGATTCCTTCTTCACCTGCGATTACGGGAACCTTTGCAGGCATACAAATATTGTATACAGCACTTGTATTCTCTGCTACCGTATTATCTGTAGGAACATATAAAACATCTGCGTAATCTGCGGCAGTCTGTGTCACATTTGAAATATCATTGGAATCAGCAAATGGGAACTGCTTGCTTTCGATGCCAAGCTTATCGAGTTCTTCGCTGACTACTTTAACCTGATATAATGAGTTAGCTTCTGCCGAACAGTAAAGAAGAGCAACCTTTTTTGCATCAGGGAAAAGTTCTTTAATCATTGCTGCCTGTTCAGCTAAAGGAGCAAGGTCAGATGTTCCTGAAACGTTAATACCTGTCTTGCCTGAGAAATCTTTGATATCAAGAGCAACACCGTATTCTGTAACTGATGTTCCGAGAATAGGAATTGAACTTGTAGCAGCAACTGCGGCCTGTAATGCAGGAGTTGCATTTGCTAAAATAAGATCTACATCTGATGATACAAAACCATTAACGATTGTTGCACATGTTTCCGTATCATTCTGTGCGTTCTTCTCTTCAAACTTAACCTTGTCACCAAGTTTTTCCTGAAGTGCTTCTTTGAATCCCTTTGTAGCTGCATCAAGAGCAGGATGTTCAACTAACTGGCAGATACCTACTGTATATGTACCGTCTCCTTTGTCTGTCTTGGTGCCACCGCTTTTTCCGCATGCTGTTACACTTACAGCCATAAGTACGGCAAGAGCAACTGCGGCAAACTTTGTCATTTTTTTCATTTTCTGTCTCCTTTCCGATAAACTGTGAAAAACAGTCTACCCTCAGTCCGTATAAGGTCATATTCCTTAACGACTGTTCTATATTTACATGTAATCCTAAATATTATAAATCAACTCCTTGCCTTCGTCAAATTATATTATTTTTAAGTTTCATGTTTATAAAACGATGGACCGCATTGGTATCTTTATCCGGTTCACCATATATACACATTTACCTCATTTTTTTGTCACATTATTAAAATAAAATGATACGCAGTAAAAATAAATCAACTTATATGAAAGGATTTTGCTTATGAAGAAAAAAATAACAAGTTTCCTGGCTTTTGTTATACTGGCTGCCGGAATTCTTCTTGTCGTTTTTTTACCCGGCAATAAAAAAGCAACAAAACGGGACGGAACATCCACTTCGGCTGATGATAATCAGGAATCCATTTTTCTTACCGTAAAAAATGCAGATATTGAAACTGATTACGATGAAAGTCAGGCAGATAAAATCGAATTGTCTGATTCTATGACTGACAAAACCATAGAAATCACTTCCGGAGGTACCTATATAATATCCGGTTCGTTATCTGATGGTCAGATAATCGTAAATGCCCCGGACTCTGAAAAAGTCCACCTTATACTTAATAATGTAACGCTTGGTTCATCAACCGGTGCTCCGATATATATTAAGTCTTCCGACAAAACAATAATCACGCTTGCCAAGGATTCCGAAAATTCTTTAAGTGACACAAACAGGGAATCCGGAGATGACAATGCAGTTATCTATTCCGAAACAGATCTGTCAATCAACGGCACAGGTACACTAACCATAAACGCACTTTATAACAATGGTATCAACTGCCGCGATGACTTAAAACTTATTAACGGCACCTATATCATCAACTCTGTTGATGACGGAATTGTAGGTCATGACTCCGTAACTGTTGCCGGCGGAACTTTCACCATCAACTGCAAGGGCGATGCTATCAAGTCAGGTAAATCGGATAATGACTCAGAAGGATATGTCCATATAACCGGCGGTGAGTTCACAATTAATTGCGGCGGTGATTATTTCGGTCCGGAACCGGTAATTGCCGTTGTTATTGACGACATTCAAGCCGAAACCTATCTGTATATAGAAAACGGAACCATTAATATTACAGAATGCTATGAAGGCATTGAAGGTCATAATGTAACCATTGATAATGGAACAATAAGCATAAATTCTTCCGATGACGGCATTAATGCCGCAAAAAATTCTGCTTCATCTATCGTAATAAACGGTGGTGACATATATGTAAATGCCGAAGGTGACGGCATTGATTCCAACGGAACTATAGTGATTAATTCGGGAATCGTTGTTGTGGATGGTCCGGTATCCGATGGTAACAGCGGTCTTGACTACGATGCAAACTGTACAATAAATGGCGGATATATATTTATTGCAGGTTCAAGCGGTATGGCTGAAGGTTTTTCTTCGGATTCCACACAATGCGGTGCGCTTTTAGCCGTAACTAACGGTAGTGCGGAAAATACAGTTTCCCTTGCAGATTCAAAGGGCAATGTAATATTAAGCTATACCCCATCGAAAAAATACAGTGCATTAAACATATCTTCTCCGGATATGAAAACAGGTGAGACCTACACTCTTTATACCGGCGGTACAATTACCGGTATAACAGAACTTAACAGTAGGATTTCAAAAGGCGGTACAATATCAGACGGAAGCTCTGTTTTAGAATATACACAGTCAGATGTGACCTACTCCGATATTAAAGGCGGTTTTGGTCCCGGCGGCAATGGTCGTCCAAATGGCGGCAATGGTGGTCCAAATGAGCGTCCTGGTATGCCTGATATGTCAGACGGCGAACGTCGTGAAAAACCTGACAATAACGGTTCACGTCCTGAAACCCCCGGTGAGACTTCCGGAATTTCATAAAAATAAGACCTCTGTTCATGTTATGCCTGACAGAGGTCTTTTTTGTACTATATTTCCATTTGTTTTCCAAGTAACGTTGCTGCCGATGCTGCCAGTTTATGTTCTGCATCACCCATGATACCGTTTTCATCTTTTCCTATTATCACAACCGCCCCCATAATATCGCCTTCGCTTATTATAGGTGCTATTACCTGTCCTGAAAAAACATCCATTTCATTCCATATTTTTACCGGCCTTTTTTCACCTTTTCCTGTTATATATAAATTACGTTTTTCAATTATCCCATACAATTCTTTTGTAATTGGTTTTCCTATGGTATCCTTTTTCCCTGCACCGGATACAGCCACAATTGAATTTTTGTCTGTTATTATAACTATATGTCCGCTGATATGAGCAAGAGTATCCGCATACTGTTTCGCGTATTCGGATATTTCCCCTATTTGCGAATATTTTCTCAGGATTATTTCTCCGTCTTTTTCGGTAAAAATCTCTATAGGGTCACCTTCCCTTATTTTGAGGGTACGTCTGATTTCCTTCGGTACAACAACTCTGCCAAGGTCATCTATTCTTCTGACAATTCCTGTCGCCTTCATGCTAATTTTCCTCCAATGCAAATATTTCTATATTCGTTATGGAGTTAGTATGTGGAAAAAGTGGGGAAATATTCTTGTCTTTAATTTTCAAAAGTTTTAGTATATTACTTATCCAGACGACACCCTTTTTGCTGTATCATCCATAGCCTCATCATCATTTTCTGAGGTAAAATTTTGGCTACTAAATGGCAGAATTTTACATACAGACTATACACGGATATATCCCTTCCCATATCTGCATCATGAAGTGCCTTTCTCGCAACCACGGATGGCTTTACCATATGGCTGAAATATGTGGTTGCCCTTTCTGCGCCGATGATTCCTCTGTCATAAAGTTCTGTTTTCATCCAACCCGGACATACTGCCGTTGCAATAATTCCTTTATCCCTGAGTTCTACGTTAAGTGCTCTTGTATAATTTCTTACAAATGCTTTGGTTGAACTGTAAATATTCTGATAAGGCAAAGGCTGGAAGGCTGCCTGTGAGGCTACATTTATAATATGACTGCCTTTTCTCATGTATGGAATACACACAAGCCCCATTGCCACAACCCCGCTTACATTAAGGTCAATCATATTTACCGATTCGTCTATTGAGATATCGTCATAGGAACAGAACTTTGCAAAGCCTGCATTATTCACAAGGTATTTTATATTGCATTTTTTTAATTCCTCAAGTGTTCCAAAAGCTTTTATATTGTCTTTCACCGATAAGTCCATTGAAAAAACTCTGATTTTTTTACCGAAATGCTCTTTAATCTTATTAAGCCTGTCCTCATTTCTTGAGATAATCCATACCTCGTCAATGTCCTTTCTCCTGACAAAAAGATTAACAAATTCCTTTCCGAATCCGCTGCTTGCCCCTGTAACTATTGCTATATTTTTCATTTTACTCATTTCTCCTTAATAATTTTTTATATGATAAATCCATGGCAAAAGCGCCAAGCGGTGCCGTTATGACAATGGCGAGTACGGCTATTGTCAGCACTGTTTCCCCACAGGCAAAATTAAGTGCCAGAGGGATTCCTCCAATGGCTGCCTGCACCGTGGCTTTAGGTGTATATGCCATCATTGTAAACAATCGTTCCTTCTTATTAAGCTCAGTTTTAATAAGACAGACAAACACGCCCGCCATTCTGAAAATTAAAGCTCCAAAAATAACAATCAATGCTTTAATACCCATGTTTCCAAGGTAATTGATATTTACGGTTGCTCCCACAAACATAATTGCGATTAGTGCCGAAAACTTAATAGGTGTATTAAGCATATCTTCTGTTGCTACAAGGATAAACGAAATACTCAATATTAGCAATACTTTTACCGTATCTCTTATATGTATTTTTTCAAAATACATTGCAAGCAGATATCCCGCAAGTATACCTATTCCCATTCCTAAAATAATAGACACCGGTATATTAACGAAGTTTATTATGGAAGCACCTTTGCCCTGCATCATTCCCGTAAAAGTTGAAAAAAGGACAATTACATATACATCATCCACAGAAGCTCCTGCCAGTATAAGCTGTGGAATTCCTTTTGCTGTGCCATAGCCATTATCCATTAATTTTACCATTCTCGGAACAACAACTGCCGGGGAGACTGCTGCAAGTACAGCTCCCATTATTGCCGCCTCAAGTACCGACATTCCCAGAGCCTTGGGTGCTATTAAGATTATACCCAGTAATTCAAAACTTGCAGGTAGAAAACACATAAGAATTGCAGGTCTGCCTATTTTTTTTAGTCCTGTAATATCAAGTCCGAGTCCGACCCTTGTAAGAATAATTATGAGAGCAATTTTTCTTAATTCTGAAGATATATTAAGAATTGACGAGTCAATCAGATTAAGAACGTAGGGTCCCAGAACAATACCTGTCGCCAAATTTCCTATCCGCACAAAAAAGCTGACAACCCTGCGTATTATCCGCAGAAGTCACCAGCTTATATACATGACCGAAATGATATTATTTAACTGTTACAGATGTAATATGTGGATTAACACCTTCATACCAGTAAAGGAATCCTTCCATATCTACAGTATCTCCGATTTTAAGTTCTTTAACTGCTTTGTATACATCAGTATCTTTTCCGCAAAGGTATGCTCTGATTGTGAATGTATATGTCTTATTTCCGTCTGAAACGTTGAAGTATAAGTCATCTCCTTCACTTCCTGAGCCATCCCACTTATAAAGGAAAGCTACATCATTGCCATCGGCATCCTTAGAAGCTTCTACTTTAAGACCCTTGAATGATGCAAAAATGTTCTGTTTCTTAACAAGGTCATCACTTCCAAGAAGTGCTGTAACATCTTCTGCTTCTGCAACATAATTTCCGTCAAGAATTTCAAATTCAGCGTCAATAATTTCTACTTCTCCTGACCACTCTGCCTTATAACCTGTTACTTTAATCTTAGTTCCTTTTTCAAGCTTTGCGTAATCTTCTTCTGAACATGGCATATCATAGATAAAATATGCTCCATCCTTGTCCTGTGTGTAAAGTGTACACTTGTTATCCCACCAAGACTGTTTAGCCTGTACATATGTCTCAACTACAACCTTTGTCTCAACGGCTGCATTGGCATATTCTTCATAAGTCATAACGCCTTCTGATTTAGCATCATCCTTTAACTCTTCGCTCTCACTTGTTGCACTGTTATCACTTGTTGCATTGTTGTCACTTGTTGCATTGTTGTCTGTTGGCTTTTTAGCACCACATCCTGCAAGTGCAAGAATTGTTGTTGCAGCAACTAATACTGCTAAAAACTTTTTCATTTTCATTCTCCTTAATGGTAAATATTTGAAAGAAGTATACATCATAATATGTTTAATGGCAATGCCTTTCTTTTTTTATTTTTCTCATAACCAAAACAATACCCATAATTAACCATGCCGCACATATGCTTATTAACATGACTTTTGACCCTGTGGGAAGTGCTCCCTGACTGCTGTTTTCACTGACATCATCAAGATGATAAAGTGCTATCACTTTGTCAAAAAGATTATCCATGTAACTTTCATCCACGGTTTCTTTTCGTCTTACCGATTTCACAACATTTTCTATAAGCTGGCCGGCAGCATTTCTAAGGGATGCCGAGCCGTTAAATACCGGTGTCACAAAAGTATTATCTTCGTTATCAAGCAGCAGCTTTGTTGCTTCTATCTTTATGCTGTAGTGCTCATTATCATCACTTCCGCCAAGTGCCAGATATTCCCTGTACTCATCGGAATTAACCGCCTTTTTGGTCACAGGTACATATCCTTCCGTCTCACTGTATGGTATCTGTACATCATTGGTTATGAGATATTGTGCAAAAATCCATGACGCAAGGACCTCCTGGCGGTCGCTTTTATTAAAAATACATATTGACGGTCCCTGGGAAATCATTGAAGGATTGTTCACATCATATTGGGGAACAGGCCTTACAACCGTTTCAAAATCAATTATTTTATCTTTACTTATATCACTTAGCGGTGCATCTGCACCCATCCATGTTGAACCGGCAGTTGAGTCTACGGCAAAAATACATTGACCCGCATTTAAGAAATTAGCGGGATAACTAGAAATCTTAAATGTGGAAAATGCTCCTGTTTTACCATGTTCTGCAAGTTCATATAAAATCTCTTTGGTTGTGTCATTAAAAATCTCTATTTTACCATCATCCGTGGAATAACCTGCATTCCTTTGCTTCAACATCTGGATAAGCATATTGTCCGTTGATTTATATATAAAAGGTATGAGTACATTCTGACCGTTGACGAGATAGTTTCCGTCCCCGTCTTTTGCCATTGCTGCCTCTGATACCTTAAAAATATAATCCCATGTGAGAACATCGGGTACCTCATATCCAAGTTTTTCTACCATGTCTTTATTAATATAACAGGCTTCTGTTGACCTCATATAAGGAAGTGCATAATATCTGTCACCTATCTTACATTCATTGAGAAAGCTCTCCGTTATCTCATCTTTTTTTACCGAATCGTATCTTAATTCT
>ENA-OPES01000124-OPES01000124.1-human-gut-metagenome-genome-assembly--contig:-NODE-124-length-12059-cov-2.707514_pt1 | contig 12059 bp, 9 predicted proteins | sample MGYA00241305_ERZ501544 | MGnify/ENA primary metagenome ERZ501544 (study PRJEB25962, sample SAMEA2042430) | human gut metagenome | biome: human gut; feature: human-associated habitat; material: faeces...
AGCCGTAGCACCGGCTTCCTGCATGTGATAACCAGAAATAGATATTGAGTTGAACTTAGGCATCAGCTTTGACGTATAGCCAAAGATATCGCTGATGATTCTCATTGAGAATGCAGGCGGATAGATATATGTGTTGCGCACCATGAACTCCTTCAGAATATCGTTCTGAATTGTTCCGGCCATTTCTTCAAGCTTAGCGCCCTGCTCCAGTCCGGCAACGATATAGAATGCCATAACAGGAAGAACGGCACCGTTCATTGTCATTGAAACAGACATCTTGTTCAAAGGAATTCCGTTGAACAAAACCTTCATATTTTCAACAGAACAGATAGACACACCTGCCTTACCTACGTCACCAACTACACGTGCGTTGTCTGGGTCGTAACCACGGTGGGTAGGAAGGTCGAACGCAACAGACAAACCTTTCTGTCCACTGGCCAGGTTGCGGCGATAGAATGCGTTACTCTCCTCTGCAGTTGAGAAACCGGCATACTGACGGATTGTCCACGGGCGGAAAGGATACATCATGCTGTACGGACCACGCAGGAAAGGAGGAAGTCCGGCTGTATAGTCGAGGTGCTCCATGCCCTCAAGATCTTCTTTTGTATATACGGGCTTAACCTCTATGTGTTCAGGAGTTTTCCAATTAGGAGTTATCCCGTTGGCTTTCTGCCATTCGTTTCCATCAACAGGATTTATTCCTGAAAATATATCGATGTCTTTAAAATTCTTTCTCATTTTATACCCAATTTAGCGTTATACTCTTTCAATGTTTCAAGAACGTTGCAACGTACGTGTATGAAGTTCTCTATGCCGGCAGCCTTAAGGTCTTCCATGCAAGCAGGAGCACCGGCAACAACAAACATGGCTCTGCCGTCAAGATACTTGTATGCAGGAATTGCATATTCTGCATACTCGTCATCGCTTGAGCACAGAACAACAATGTCTGCACCAGCTTTCAATGCGGCATCAACACCTTCTTCGACAGTGCTGAATCCAAGATTGTCGACAACCTTGTAACCGGCACATGCCAAGAAGTTACAACTAAACTGAGCACGAGCCTGACGCATGGCAAGATTACCGATAGTAAGCATAAATGCAACAGGCACTTTCTCGCAGTTTTCAACCTTTATACGAAGGTCTTCATAATCAGCAGCCAGACGTGAAGAGTTGATAGACTTAAATGCAGCCTCATGTTCATCTCCACAAGAGCAACAACATGTCAGAGCACGCTTGCCTTCAGACTTTTCTGTAAAGTTCGGGAACTGGTTTGTACCAAGGATAAATTCCTTACGCTTTGCAGCAGCCTCATGGCGCTTGGCGTTGGTAGCATTTATATCGTCCTGAATCATGCCCTTCTTTGCAGCTTCAAGGAAGCCGCCGTTATCTTCTACGTTCAAGAAGATCTTCCATCCTTCGTTAGCAAGAGATGTTGTAAGTTCCTCGATAAAGTAGCTTCCTGCACCCGGGTCAACAACCTTGTCAAAGTGGCTTTCCTCTTTAAGCAACAGCTGCTGGTTACGTGCTATACGCTCTGAGAACTCATTAGGAGTTTCATATACAGCGTCGAACGGAGTTACGACAATAGAATGAACGCCAGCCAATGCAGCACTCATTGTCTCTGTCTGAGAACGGAGCAGGTTAACATAGCTGTCGAACAATGTCATATTGTATTTTGAAGTAACGGCATTAACGCACATCTTGCATGACTCATCGCTCTTCGGCTCATACTGCTTAACGATTTCAGCCCACAGCATACGTGCAGCGCGGAACTTGGCAATCTCCATAAAGAAGTTTTCAGAAATGCCCATGTTGAACTTTATCTTACTTGCAGCGAGGTCAACATCAACACCAGCCTCAACGAGCTTGTTAAGATAATCATTTCCCCATGCCAAAGCATATCCTAATTCCTGAACGATATAAGAACCGGCATTATTCAAAGAAACAGCATTAACTGCAATGCAACGGAAATTAGGATAAGCGGCCAAAGCCTTTACAAGTTCAGGAGCTATGTCCAGGATTGGAGTAACGTCCTTTCCCTTCATAACAACCTTCTCCATAGGATCCCAGTCAAGAGAGCCTACAATCTTAGCCTTATCATAGCCTTTCTGCTCAAAATACTCTGTAAGGATCTGAGCCAAAGCCAATGTATGACGTTTGCATGTGCAGAAGTTCAGTTCAACGGCATCACATACGATACCATCCAGCAGAGTCTCTACAAAATCCTTATTTACATTATCTCCGGAAATCTTGAATCCCAGAGAGTCAATACCCTTGTTGAGCAAGCTTAAGGCTTTCTCATTAGCAGTCTTGGCGTCATCTACCTTAATATTCTGGCGCACATACCATTCGTTGTCATTCTTTTTGTTACCGCGAACAAAAGGAAATTCTCCTGGTAAAGATTCTGGTGTCTTCAACTTTTCAACATCCTCTCTTAAATAAAAAGGCTGCACGTTGAAACCCTCGTTCGTACGCCATACAAGGCGTTTATCAAAATCGGCACCTTTCAGATCGACCTGAATCTTATCAAGCCATTCTTGCTTGGAAGGCGCAACAAACTCAGTAAAGAGCTTTTCTTTGCAGTTTGACATAAGTGTAATATTATATAAGTTGTTTTATGTTTTTATATATCAGCTTCGTTAACACGGCAAAGGACACGATGCGTGAGACAGGGCATTATAAATGCGGCTAAGGCTCACACGCATTCTAACCGTCAAATATAGAACACACAACGACCAAAATGACAAAATGAAATCATCACACTTGGAAATCACGTAATTCTATTTTGCAAAGATAGTATTTTTTTCAAACAAACGACAAAAAAGAACAGAAATTAATTTATAACCGTGAAAAATACAAAAACGGGAAAATTAGGCATAAAATAATTGCACAAAAATTATTAAATGAGTAATATTTTATCTACTTTTGCAAAATCGTAAAAACATGTTATGGATTGGCTGATTAATTTATTTACTACTACAGATTCAGTGGCACACATAGTGCTGCTCTATGCGATTGTGATTGCCGTGGGAGTATACCTTGGGAAAATAAAAATCGGAGGTATTTCCATCGGAGTGACATTTGTACTCTTTGCAGGTATTGCCGCAGGACATATTGGCTTTACCGCACCAACAAACATTCTATCATTTCTCCAAGAGTTCGGACTGATACTCTTTGTGTTCATGATCGGACTTCAGGTCGGTCCTGGTTTTCTGGAGAGCTTCAGAAAAGGCGGAATAACCCTTAACCTCCTGTCAACCGTAATGGTTGTTCTGAACGTTATTGTGATGTTTGCATGTTATTACATCTTCTTTGACACATCAGACCCTAAGAACTTGCCGATGATGGTGGGTACTCTTTATGGTGCAGTAACAAACACCCCGGGTCTTGGAGCTGCCAATGAGACGCTCTACTCTATCTTCGACAAAGGCGAAGTGCCACAGATCGCCTCTGGTTATGCCTGTGCATATCCATTAGGTGTATTGGGCATTATCGGAGCAACAATTGCAATAAAATACATCTTCGGTATAAAGTTGGAAAAAGAGGAGGAAGAGTTGGCCAAAGAAGAAGAGGACAATGATGACGTAAAGCCTCATTTTATGGATCTTGAGGTAACCAATCTATACCTTGAAGGAAAGACATTGGCTCAGGTCCACAACTTCCTTAACCGCGACTTCGTATGTTCACGCATATTGCATGACGGACACGTAAGCATACCTAACGGTAGCACCATCTTCCATATTGGCGACAAGCTGTTTGTTGTTTGCGCTGAAAATGACGCAGAAGCTATCATTGCATTTATCGGTCCGACAATAAATGTCGACTGGAAAAAGCAGGATGAGCCTATGGTCAGCAAGAGAATCCTTGTTACCCGCTCTTCAATAAACGGAAAGACTCTCGGACAGATGCATTTCTCAAGTGCCTATGGTGTAAACGTCACTCGTGTCACACGTCAGGGTATGGACCTGTTCGCCGTTCCCAGCCTGTCATTACAGGTTGGCGACCGCATAATGGTTGTAGGACCTGAAGACGCTGTAAATAGAGTGGCTGCCGTTATGGGAAATTCTATCAAGCGTCTCGATGCTCCTAACATCGCAACAATATTTGTCGGAGTATTCATCGGTATTCTTTTCGGAAGCATACCTGTGGCCATTCCTGGTATTCCTGTACCTATAAAATTAGGTATAGCCGGAGGACCGCTTATCATAGCCATCCTTATCGGACGCTACGGCTACAAAGTGCATCTTGTAACGTACACCACGACAAGTGCTAATATGATGCTGCGAGAAATAGGATTGATGCTATTCTTGGCAAGTGTCGGAATCAAGGCCGGTGACGGATTCCTTGAGACTGTGATACAAGGAGACGGAGTTAAATATGTATACACAGGTTTCTTGATAACCATTATACCTATTCTTATTATAGGCATCATTGCAAGAAAGAAATATAAATTTAATTATTTCACAATAATGGGTATGATTGCAGGAACATACACCGACCCACCTGCACTTGCTTATGCTAACTCTTTATGTTCGAAGGAAGCGCCATCAATAGGATATTCTACAGTTTATCCGCTGAGCATGTTCCTTAGAATATTCACTGCACAAATCATTGTGCTGTTCTTCTGCGGAATATAATTACTTAATTTTAATACTCTAATATGAAAAAGTTTGGTTTACTGCTTTGTACCATGTTTGCCGGCATTCTGACGATGTATGGCCAAGGAGCCAAAAACATTAAGATAAATGAAGTGCTGACAAACAACACAGCTAACCTTCAAGACGAATTCGGAAACAGAAGGGCCTGGATTGAATTGGCCAATACTTCTTTTTCCACTTATGACGTACGCGGTATGTACATCACAACAGACCGCAGAGTTCTTAACAAAGGACTTTCTGTTCCGCAACGCATCAAGATGATGAGTTGTATTCCTAACGGAGACAACCGCACATCAATGTCTGCGCGCGAACATTTGCTGTTCTTCTTCAACAGCAATCCTTCTCACGGTACACTACATTTGTCAGCCCAGATCAGCAAGGACAAGCCTACTTGGATTGCGCTATATGACGGAAATGCCGTCGACATTATCGACTCTGTAACAGTTCCGCCATTGGCAGCCAACCAGTCTTATGCACGAATTAAAGACGGTGCCGACCAATGGGCTGTTAAAACGTCTGACTGCGTAACACCCGGAATTGAAAATTACATCCACGCAAATGAGACAAAGATTGCCAAACTGAAAAGAGAAGACCCACACGGATTTGGTATAACTGTTCTGTCAATGGGCATTGTGTTCTCTTGTCTCGCACTGCTGTATGTGTTCTTCAGAATATTAGGTCTGTTTATGGCACATAAGCAAGCCATTAAAAAAGCCGGCAAGATTCAGCCTATCAAGGCCGCTGTGAAAACAGGTGAAAAGATTGCCGAAACCGGACATAAGACTAAGGTTATCCTTAAAGACGGTTTGCAGACTGGAGGTATCGACAAAGAAATTTATATCGCCGTCATCGCCATGGCACTGAAACAATATGAAGATGACGTACACGATATAGAAAGCAACGTGATAACGATCAAACCTCACCATACATATTGGAACATTCATCCAGAAGAACCAATAATACCTTAATAGGAAAAACAACAATAATATTTACTAACACCTTTAACAAAATAAAGAAATGAACAAATATCAATATAAAGTACAAGGCGTTGACTATGACGTTGAGATCGTGGATGTAGAAGGCAACATTGCCAAAGTTAATGTAAACGGCATTTCATTCGAAGTGGAGATGAAACGTCCTATTAATCCGGCAACAAAGCCTCATAAACCTAAGGTTGCAGCTCCGGTAGCCGACAAGCCCAAGACTGAAGCTCCAGCTGGTGCAGGAATGAAGGTTACGGCTCCACTGCCGGGAACGATCACAGACATCAAAGTTAAAGTTGGCGATACTGTGAAAGACGGTGACACTGTAATAATACTCGAAGCTATGAAGATGCAAAACAATATCGAAGCTGAATGCAGCGGTACTGTTACATCTGTTTTAGTAAACAAGGGTGACACCGTAATGGAAGGTGATGCTTTAATAACAATCGGATAATTTAACTACCATGGGATTTATAGATTTTATTCAAAGCAATTTTTATGATTTCATTACCTATACGGGATTCGCAAATGCCGAAGTGGGTAACATCATCATGATTGCTGCCGGCATATTCTTCATATGGCTGGCCATTAAAAAAGACTTCGAACCATTGCTGCTTGTTCCAATCGGCCTTGGCATCATCCTCGGAAACATTCCGTTCAAGGCTGAAGCCGGACTTGAAATAGGACTTTACGAAGACAATTCTGTACTTAACATATTCTATCAGGGTGTACGTCAAGGATGGTATCCTCCTTTGGTATTCCTTGGCATTGGTGCAATGACAGACTTCTCTGCACTGATCAGCAACCCTAAGCTTATCCTTATCGGAGCAGCAGCTCAGTTTGGTATCTTCGGAGCTTATATGCTTGCACTTGCATTCGGATTTGAGCCCAATCAGGCTGCAGGTATCGCCATCATCGGTGGTGCCGACGGTCCTACGGCTATCTTCCTGTCATCCAAACTGAGTCCGAACCTCATGGGAGCCATTGCAGTATGTGCTTACTCATACATGGCACTGGTACCGGTTATCCAGCCTCCTTTGATGCGTCTGCTCACAACAAAGAAGGAGCGTGTAATCCACATGAAGCCGGCTCCCCACGTAAGCCAGAAAGAGCGTATAATGTTCCCTATTATCGGTCTGTTGCTTACTACATTCATCGTTCCGTCAGGTCTGCCGCTGCTCGGTATGCTGTTCTTCGGTAACCTTCTGAAAGAATCAGGCAAGACAACACGTCTGGCAAAAACTGCAGGCAGTTCACTGAACGATATCGTCGTAATATTGCTCGGCCTTACAGTAGGATGCTCAACTCAGGCAAGCGAGTTCCTCACAATGAACACAATATTCATCTTCGTTCTGGGTGCATTCTCTTTCATCGTGGCATCTACATCAGGAGTACTCTTCGTGAAACTGATGAACCTGTTCTTGCCCAAGAGCAAGAAGATAAACCCGCTTATCGGTAATGCCGGCGTCAGCGCCGTACCTATGAGTGCGCGTATATCAAACAACCTGGGACTCGAATACGACCGCCACAACTTCCTTCTGATGCACGCTATGGGTCCGAACGTAGCAGGAGTTATCGGTTCAGCCGTTGCTGCCGGTGCTCTTCTCGGATTCTTGTCATAAGGATATAAAATTAAAATTCAATCAAAGGTATAGATTAAAATGTAGGGACAAACTGATGTTTTTGTCCCTACATTTGTTTTCAACAGATAACATAACACACATCACATATGTACAGCAAATTTCCTCAGATATCCATAATCGACAACAATACGCTTGCAGCCATTGGGCTGAAAAGCATACTACAGAATATTATTCCCATGATGTCTGTCGAAATATTCAATTCGACCCAGGATTTGCTGAACGCACAACCGGATAAATTCTATCATTATTTTGCCTCAGCTAACATCATTCTTGAAGATAAAGACTTTTACTTAAGTAATATAAAGAAAACAATCATGCTGACTAGTTCGTCAGCTGATATTAACCAACAGCTTACCGCCTTTCATTGTCTATATACAGACAAGAAAGAAAACGAGCTAATCAAATCTCTTTTATGGCTCGAACAGATGGCCCATTCTGAAGGACGACATCTGCCAAAGACCAATGCCATGAGGCACGCCAAAATTCTTTCTGACAGAGAAATTGAAGTGATGTCCCTTATTGTCAAAGGGCTTATAAATAAAGAAATTGCCGACAAACTTAACATCGGCCTGTCTACAGTTGTAACACACCGTCACAATATCATGGAAAAGCTCCAAGTGAAAAGTGTGTCGGCACTTACCATCTATGCTGTAATGAACGGTTACGTAAATATTAGGGACATCTGACGTCAAACTACGATGCACTACCCCCACTCCCCTAACAATATCAAGAGGATTATACACAAAGTCTGTAACAAAAAAAAACGATTTTATCCAAAATAACAAATTGCCTACAGGATTAACGATTCAGCATTCAGCCAAGAAAATCGTATATTCCATAACGACCTTTTATCTTAGTTTATACACGCAAAGAGTCGCTTTACATGAAAGATTTATGCGGCAGCATAACATAATCACATTTTTTTGATATCATCTTAAAGATGTAAAGACTGCATTTTATCGTTAGTTAGCAATAACCATCTGTCAAAATACCAAAAGAAAAACAGCAGCAGCCTGCATTAATTAATACAAAACTGCTGCGCTTTCATATATATATAAAAGTTTTGTGCCGATTGAGAGAAAATCTCAATTTAACCCGTCCGTGCAATAATCAACAAGCCTTAATTCGAGAGAGATTTAGACTCTTAGTTTAAAATGTAAACATAGGCATTACACGGACATATATTTTATAAAGTATAATTTATTCTAGAACAAGAGTACATGTATAAATATACTCACCATCATTCATCAAAAGTTCATAAGTGCCCTTAAGGTCTGAAGGAAGGCTTGTATTGTATGCACCTCCGGCAATATAGTCAGTATAGACAACACCGCTTTCATCAGAAAGTTCAAGCGACATTTCTGTAAACTGTTCATACAGATAAAGCGTATTGCCGTCAATACTTATAGTCAACGGTGCCATAGGAGCACGCGGCACCTGATTGCCCACACTACTCTCATCAACTTTTGTTGATGTCAGATGTAGCTGATTACCTATATAATGAATCTCATCTAAACCTGTGGCACTAGCCTTAACGGTAAATAACAAAAACAATATGCTAAATACCAAACATGCTTTAATTACCTTCATCACGCTATTTTGATTTTTCTGCAAAAATAGGCAACAAGCACTAATTCAGCAAATTATCGCTGAAATAAAACTTCACAAAACTTCACAAAATTCACCTAAACCTTATATTCCCATTTATATAATTAAAATTCCTACTTTTCAGCCCGACATCAGAACTCTTCCTTCATATAAACATCAAAGTCTTTTGCGGAACCCTCTCTGTTTGAGAGTTTTAGCAACAATCTCTTACGGATATTTGCAATGTCAGATAATTTTCTTCCGGTTAGTATTCCTATTTCTGAAGGTGCGAATCCCAGTCTTACCAAAACGCAAATCTCATATTCGCCATTCTTCAATGTGTCTTTATACTCAGCAAGTTCGGGAAGCTCTTTTGATACGAACTTATACAATTCTTTCCAATCATCAAAAGCAGGAGATGCCATAACTTTCTCGGCAAAATAATGAAATCTAATGACAATTGACGAGTTATACAGTTCGACATTCTTTTTCTTTCTATACCGCTCCTGACTGTTTTTATCATATTCAGATATCTTTCTCTGCAGATCTTCCACGGCAGCGGTTTTTTCCTTTACCAGCTGCTCTATCTCTCCCTCGTATTGTCGCAGCAGTACATTCAGATCTTCTTTCGTCTGCTTGAGCATTCGTATATTCTCCCTATGCTTCCTATTCTCCAGCTCCATCTCGTGCCATTCTTTCTGCATCCGTTCATTCTCTTTTTCCTTAAAGAGCAATTTTCTATAATAGAAAACAAAGAACACCAACAGAATCACTACAAACGAAGCAACAATAAGCACAATTGCCAACAATGCATTGTCTGCCCTCTCTCTCTCATCGGATGCAATACGCTGCTGCTGACCATAGTCATATAGCGCCTTCATATGCAACAACTTTTCAGTGGTCATGCTGGCATAGGCCGAATCATTTGCCACACGGGCCATCTCTGTATACTTCACCAAAGAGTCTGCCTGATTAAGCTGTTTATAAAGGGCTGCCAACCCGCGGCATGCACTCTCCGTATTGCTGAAACTTGACGAACAGCTCAGACCTTTGCGAAAAAAATACTCGGCTGAATCTACTTTATTTATTCCCAGATAATATCCTCCCTTATATGAATAGTACACATCGCGCCCCTCTTCTGCCATTTTATCCTTACCGCCGGCAAATACGTATCTGTCGTATATATCCATATATTCTTTTGCAGCTGAATAGTTTTCGCAGCGCTGCATCTGATGAACCAAAGCCCCGACAGCCAACGCAGCATGTGCAGAATATCCATACTGTGAATATAATGCCGCCACGTGTTCTCTGACGGCCTTAACCGAGTCAGGCATATTTAGCAGATAGTAGGCATTGGCACGCTGTTCATGAAAGACCAATGCCGACAAAGTGTCACCGGCAGTCATGGCATAACGCTCTGCAATGGCAAATTCCTTAAGGGCATAATATGGGATTTCCTGCTTAAGGAACAGATTGGCCGCCTGTCCGTGTATACGGCATAGCAGACGATAGTCGCAGTCGGCGCTGGTTGTATCGGCCTGCTCCGCTGCTTTATTAAAATATTGCAAGGCCAAAGGCGAATCGCCTAAATCGCGGTACACACTGCCCATAAGATAATAGGCCAGCATACGGTCGTCTGCGTCTCCTTCACTTTCATAATATTCAACGATATTGCGCATCACGCTGTCTGACGTAAACATCACTCCGGCGCTGTTCTGAGCTTTTGTCCTCAATAGTCCTAAGCGCATTCTGCTGTCCGTTGACATATTTTCGTTGCGCGTGGTAATGCTGTCTATAAATGCCATAGCTGCCGCCGGATCCGACTGCGACAGGCTGTCTGCCATAACAACAGACTTAGAGATACCGGTTCTTCCACACGAAACAACACCTAAAGCTATTGCCACAACCGACAATATATATATAGCCAAACGATTGTTCATTGACGCTTTCATTCTTTTGCGAATACAAAAATAGCCTTAAAAATCAAGACGCGCAAAAATTTACACTATTTTTACAATGCCTCTGTGATATCCTTATGCAAAAATTCACCTTATTATATATGTCTGCCAAACAAACTAACAACCGACTACCCCCCGCAAGCAATGTGGCTACCAGTGAAAACAAAGCGTCCGGTGCACTTACGCACCGGACATCATAGATATCAAATAAGAAAAAAAACTTTCAGTCTTTTCCACTCCAGAATCTGTATGTTATATCAGTAAAGCCGTCGCCCGAAGCACGCTTGTAAAGCCGCTGATTTGTCGTGCGGCTCTTCAGGCATCCAAGATGCTCTATATACGGGCCCACCTTTATATAGTCGAAATCAGCCTTGTTCACAGCCGACGATATCCTCGTGCGGCCGCTATACCAGCCTACCTTCATTTTAGGATATGCCTTATGCACATAGCGGGCAAGCATATCTACATACTCAGGCTCCGAGTCGCCGCCCATAAAGCAGATGCACGTTATGTCGTCGCCATACTCCCGTATAAAGCCATCGAGCACCAGGGGCGTAAGCGGTTCGCCCACATCGCCCCAAAGGTAGCGGCTGTGGCAACCGGGACATCGGCACGGACAGTTGGATATGTTCACCGCAAGTGTAACCTCGTCGGGTATCTCCTGAAACACCACACCCGTGTTAACGTATTTAAGCATGTATATGTCTTTACTTTAAGTTTTTAGTTCTCTTTGTCATCCCCGGTATGGCGCATTTTACGCCTGCCGGCATTTCAGCTACCGACCCGACTACTCTGATACGGCCATCTTGTCCTTACCGGCATAATATCTGCGCGCTGCCTCCTCCTGACGTGCTGCAGAGAAATTGCTAACACGCTTCAGGTATCCTATTATTCGCGTCATGTAATCAATGTTCTTGCTGTGGCAGTGAGGACATTCTTTCAGATAGCGCTTGTCTATGTGTCCGCAGTCGTTGCATATTGTATTGGGAATGTTGAACGTGAAATAGTTGCATCCTTCCTTGGCTGCCACCTTGAGCAGCTGGCGGTATTGTGCCTTCGACAGATGCTCGTCCAGGTTCATATGCAGCGCTGAGCCGCCCGTAAGGTGCTGTATGTATGGTGCTCCATGCATCTTAAACTTGTCTATGATGTTCAGCGAATCGTCCTCAACAACATAGAAATAGCTGTTGTAGCAGTCGCGCGGGACGCAGTAGCCGGCCTCCCCTTTCC
>ENA-OPES01000125-OPES01000125.1-human-gut-metagenome-genome-assembly--contig:-NODE-125-length-12019-cov-1.813858_pt1 | contig 12019 bp, 8 predicted proteins | sample MGYA00241305_ERZ501544 | MGnify/ENA primary metagenome ERZ501544 (study PRJEB25962, sample SAMEA2042430) | human gut metagenome | biome: human gut; feature: human-associated habitat; material: faeces...
TTCTTCATCTTCTATTAACTGTCCTGCATTTTCCATTGCCAGAATCATCGAACCGGAATTATATCTCTTTGGCGGTGATGTCTCTCCTTCTTTTACATTAAAGCCGCTGACATCAAGAATACTGCCTTTTTTCAGGCCTTTGAGTTTATCAAGAAAGGCTTCATCATACTTTTCTTCCTCTGTTTCTTCGCCATCTGCCTTGGATTTTCTGAAGCTGTTTACAACTTTCAGATAACCTTCTTTTTCAAGAACTTTAAATGAGGCAAAAAAACTTTCCGTATCGCGTCTTAATGATATTGATATCTTTTTATATACAGCCGCTGGATAAAATATGCTTAAAAATCTTCTGACTATGGCATAATATACGGCTTTTGTCGTGGCTGAAAGATTTTTGAGATTGTTAAAGCCCTGTCCTGTGGGAACTATGGCATAATGGTCTGTTATCTGCTTATCGTTGACATACCTTGTCTTTGCGATTCCCTCGTATGACTTTGCTGCAAGGATTTCTTCCACAAATTCTTTATACTCAGGTATATTCCTAAGACCTGTTATATTTTTGTCAATCACCTTCGCAACCGCGGTTGAAAGCACTCTGGCATCGGTTCTGGGATATGTTACAAGTTTTTTTTCGTATAACTCCTGTGTGTGCTTAAGTGTCTCATCCGGGCTCAGTTTAAAAAACTTTGAGCAGTCATTCTGTAATTCCGCAAGGTTATATAGAAGCGGTGGCTGTTTATTTTCGGTTTTACGTTCAATGGATATCACTTCCATTGTAACCGGCTTGTTTTCCGATAATATATTTATAAGTTCTTCTGCGTCTTTTCTTTCTTTAAAGCCGTTTTCTTTATAGAGTTTCGGTGATTCAAAATATTTTGAACCCTCCACCGCTTTCCACTCAGCATCGAAATTTTTGTCTTCTGACAGTGGAAGTGTGGCAACCACCCTGTAAAACGGTGTTTTCACAAAATTCCTTATCTCTCTTTCCCTTCTTACCACCATTCCAAGCACACAGGTCATCACACGGCCTACCGCAATAACGGTTCTGTTATTCTGCCTGAAAAATGAAGATATTGACTGACCGTATTTAAGTGTCAGTACTCTTGAAAAATTAATTCCCATCAGGTAATCTTCCTTGGCTCTAAGATAAGCAGCTTCTGACAGGTTATCGTATTCCGACAAATCCTTTGCATCTCTTACGCCTCTTTTTATCTCTTCCTCTGTCTGGGAATCAATCCACACACGAAGTCTTTTTTTGCCGTGAACTCCTGCCATCTGTTCAACGAGGCGGTATATGTATTCTCCTTCACGTCCCGAGTCGGTGCAGACATATATCTTATCCACGTCTTCCCTGTTTAAAAGACCTGCCACTATATTAAACTGTTTTGCAACTGCAGGGATAATTTCGTATTTCCATTCCGTCGGTATAAAAGGAATGGTATCCATGCTCCACCTTTTTAGGGAGGCGTCATATTCGGCAGGATAACTCATTGTTACAAGATGTCCCACGCACCATGTAAATACCGCATCATCCGATTCAGAATAACCGTCCCTGCGCTGTGGATTCTCTCCGAGGGCTTTCATAAATTCCTGTGCCACACTCGGTTTTTCTGCAATATATAAACTTTTCATATTGTCACCTATAATTCTTCGATTCCGATTGTCGCTATATTATCAGCTTTCAAATCATCGGAAAATCCGTTAATTGAAAACAGGTAATAGAACCTGCCGTTAATTCCTGCAAGCTGCACGTTCTCACGAAGCCTGTCAAAATCTTCCATACATACTTTTCTGTCATCCACATATACCTGACCTATAATGCCATTGCTGTCTTTGTCCTCAAATATAAGGTGGATGTCACCGTTTTTGCCATACCAGCTTCCCTTTCTGACAGCTTCAAAAGGCAATTTATGCATATCACCCAGAATTTCAAGCATTTCTCCCGCTATTCTGATAAATGCATTTTTTACGAATTCTTCAAGCCGGTCTTCAATATGACTGTCATAAAATTCATAAGGCTCTGTTACATCTATTCTGCTCCAGTCCTGATAGATATATCTGTACCAGAATTCAATAAAGCTGTCCTGTATTCTGTACAGCCCTTTTCTTGTATTTTCATTGCCAAATACATCATAGGAAAATATTTTTTCAACAATTTCCCTTGCAATCAGATTCTTAAGGTACACACTTATTTTATCCCTGCCATATCCTGTATACTCATGTATGTCATTTAATTTATTTCTGCCCATGGCAAGGCATGACAAAATGGTATTATATACCGATATTTCCCTGAATTCATCTTTTACATAATTCAGGGCTTCTTTATACCACGCGCCTTTGTCCGTCAGGAACAGCCTGCATATATTTTCTTTAATGCTGATATTTTCATTCCATCTGTCAACATAACCCGGATTTCCGCCTGTTATGGCATATATGTATAAAAGTTCCCGCGGTTCAGTATTATGAAATCTGTTGATAAAATCAGAATAGCTGAATTCCTTTAATTTCATAAAAGCATTAATGTTAAAAGCATAGTTTCCCATTGCTTTTACCATTGAATTTTCAACCCACGCTACAGAGGAACAGCTAAGGATAACCATGACTTTAGATTCATCCCTGACAAGTCTTGATACATCTGACATAAAATCACTGTCCGTCTTTATAATATTATGAAATTCTTCCACAACAAAAAGCATTATGCCTCTATCACGGAGTGTCTTCATAATCTCATAATATGAGTCTGATTCTACTCCTGCTGCCCTGCCAAACATTCCGTTCTGTTCAAAATCATCCGCAGGAACAGCCTTATAGTAAAAAGACTTTTTGTCTTTGATAAATTCTTTTATAAGAGTTGTCTTACCCGTTCCGTGTCTTCCGTAAAGTATCGTCAGATTGCTTTTAGATGACGCATAATTCTGGTTAAGACTTTTTAACTGGTCTTCTCTGCCAATCATAGACACTGCTCCTTATCTGGTTTCATCAAGGGTTATCATATATGCCGGTATAAATTTTTCCATAAAAAAATCCACTTCATCCATACCCATATCATTAATTATGTCTTTTATGGATTCTCCTGCTTTTTCAAAATCTCTGTTACCCATTCTGCCTTCTTCGATGCATTTGATGTAAGCTGATATCTTATCCGCTGCCTTGACATACTTCCACAATTCTCTTTCTTCTTCTGTATCTAAAAGCAATGGTGCATAAACAGGCTGCATTTCCTCCGGTATTCCTGCAAGCAGTTGGTCCTTTGCTTCTTTTTCAACATCATTATAAGCATTTCTTATAACCGGACTGTAGTATTTAACAGGTGTTGGCATATCTCCGGTAATAATTTCAGTACTGTCATGATACATTCCCATTATGGCAAGACGGTCTGAATTGATATTCTTATTAAAATATGTATTGCCTATAACTCCGAGGGCATGGGCAATCATAGCCACCTGAAGGCTGTGCTCACATATATTCTCATTATATGTATTGCGCATAAGCCCCCATCTGTTGATATATTTCATTCTTGACATCATGGCAAAAAACTGATTTTCTTTCATTATTTTTCTCCTATAACCGAAAATTTGTACTCTGTTACCGAACGGAAAGGCATTCCTGCCTTCACTACCGGCGATAAAAAATCTTTATGGTTGACTGCATCGGGATAAAACTGTGTCTCAAGTGCAATACCGCCTCTGTTTCCGTAAACTTTATTATCCTTACCTCCGTTTGTCATATTCATATGGTTGGCGGTATATATCTGTATGCCCGGTCTGTCCGTATATACGTCAAGGGCAATTCCCGACTCTTCACTTTCAAGCCTTACGGCATGGTGTGAATTATTATTCAGACAGAAATTATGGTCAAGGCCATGTTTTGAAACCACAGGTTCAAAATCGGATTCAAGACATTCTTTTATCTTCTTCATATTTCTGAAATCAAATGCTGTTCCCGTAACATCGCGTACCGTATCATTGGCAACATTACCATCTTCACTGTATGTAAACGAATCTGCATTAATATATAATAAATGATTATCAATATTACCGCAGCCGTGTCCGTTAAGATTATAATATCCGTGATTTGTCATATTAACTATCGTGTCCTTATCACTTACGCCTTCATAAATAATCCGCATGCTGTTATCGGCTGTAAGCATATATGTAACCGAAATCTCCAGATTGCCGGGGATTCCCTGGTCCATATCAGGACTTAAAAGACTGAATTTTACATAACTTCCGTTATCCTCTTCCTTCACTTCGTAATCCCAAAGCCTTTTACCGTATAAATCAGGTCCGCTGTGAATGTTAGCTCCCTGATATGTATCTGCCAGTTCATATCTGATACCGTTAAGTTCAAAAGAATGGTTGCTTATCCTGTTGGCATTACGTCCGACTGTACTTCCCATTGCATCAAAATTATAATGTTCGTAATATTCACCTGATTTAAATCCAAGCACAACATCCCTGAAACTGCCGGATTTATCTTTTGCACAAAAAGACACAAGGGAAGCTCCGAGATTGGTTACGCCCATGGCATATCCATTTTCATTGGTAAGAGTTATAAGAACTATATTTTTATTATCTTTATTTTTTCCGAATTCTTTGTAATTTACTGACATAATATTCCTCTGTTAAATCTTAATTTAATTGATTATATCAAATACCTGCTTTATTTGCAACAAGACATAAAATTTCAACATATACCAAAAAAAGCGCCCATACGGACGCTTTTTTATTATAAATCTGTTCTGATTACCTTTTAATTGAATTGAGGTTATCTGCTTCTCCGTTAAGACTGTTTACAATCTTCTCAACGTCTGATACAAGTGCGATATTGCCTTCACATGCTTCGCAAGTCTCTCCTGCATGTGCGGATACTTCTTCTGTTATTGCGGATATTGTCTGGATATTTTCTACAATATCTGCATTGGCGGTTTCAAGGTTCTTAACAATTTCCCTGAGTTCCTTTGTCTTAAGCTCTACATCGTCGGCTCCGGTTGAGATACTGCCAAAACTGTCTGTTACAATTCTCGTATTCTCGGCATTAACCTTATTGCTTTCGGTAACAACTTCTATTGCCGACTTAACAGAATTGAACTCTGTATTAATATTTTTAATTAGTTCTGTAATATTAACGGTTGCATCCTTGGTCTGGCTTGCAAGTCCTGAAATCTCTGTCGCCACAACAGAAAATCCTCGTCCGGCCTCTCCTGCCCTTGCTGCTTCAATACTTGCATTAAGTGCAAGCATTCCTGTGCTGTTGGCAATACTTGTAATTGTCTCTATGATGGTATTCATCTTATTGGTATATTCAGTGAGCACCTTCATCTTCTCAAGCACGCGGTTGTTGGCATCCATCGACTTATCAACCTGTTCTGATAATACCGCCATATGATGTCTGCCTTCATCAACTTTACCGGAAGTGTCGGTAATATTTTTCTCAATCCGCTCTACTGCATCACGAACCTTGACAATATGTTCCTGTATCTGCTCTGTTCTTTCCATCTGAGTCTGTACAGCCTCAGCGGTCTCATTGCTTCCTGTTGATACCTGACTCATTGAATCATGTATATGTTCAACAGACTCACCGAGCTTTACAATCTTCTCTGATGTCTCTTGAATGTATTCCGTCATCTTGTCCGTTGCAGCAAGTACCTTGCCTGACATCTTACTTGTCTCGTCACTCTGTTCCTGTATCTGTTCAAGCTTAAACTTATTAACTTTACGTACAGCAGCACATGTGAGAATCATAAATACACCGGTAAGAACCATTGCTGCTATTCTTATCGCCATATCCGGCAATTCTGCTGCCGAATAACCTGTATTCATAGCATACCTGACAACATATATGACATTGGCTACAAGTCCGCCCGTGGCAACAAGTGCACAACATCTGATATCCATATAAAGGATAATTGCCATGTACATAGGGAAAGCGTATGTATATGCCATTGAACTTGTGGAAGTCAGGACAGCGAATACATATAATCCTCCATAACAGATTGACATTATGTGCTTTACAAGTCCACTTTCCTTGTTCACTTTGTAGATAATTACTTCTGCTATGACAGGGGCAAGACATGCACCTGAAAAAATAGCATAATACGATAATGTCCTCGAACCGTTAAAAAATTCAATGGTATATGCAGCAAATAACACAATCGCCGTTATCACATGACACAATATTGCAAACCTGTTGATATATGATTTTTCTGTAATTTTCATAATTCACCCTCCAAACTATTAATTTAGGCTAATATTATCACTTTTTAACAGTTTTTACAATAGAAAGCGGTAAAAATCATATATTTTATACAAATTTAGCTTCTTAAATCGATATCCAGTTCTTTTTTAAGGTTCTTAAGTATTTTATTTACAAAATGGTCTACGGAATCACTTTCAAATGCTTCATCTTTAGGGCAGAACTCAACTGTAAATGCCATACTCTTTTTATCATCCGCAATTCCGGCTCCTTCATATACATCAAAGAGTCTGATATTCTTAATGTAATTACATGACTGTCCGATTACATCCTCTACCTGTTTACAGGTAATATCTTTTGTCATGACAAGGGCTAAGTCTCTTGATTCCTCAGCAAATTTTGGAAGAGGTTTAAAAACAGCCTTCTTATCATTCCATTTTGCCAGCTTTGCAAGGTCTATCTGCATTACATAGGCATCATTTCTAAGGTCAAGCTTATCGGCTACATCATAAGCAAGTTTTCCGAGATAACCTATTTCTTCACCCTCGCACTTTATTACTGCTGTCTGATATGGATGAAGGAATGATTTTTCCGCTACTTCATATTCAAAATCAAGAAGGAATGTGTCCGCAACCGTCTCTGCAATTCCTTTTAAAGTGAAGAAATCTTCATTCTGGCCGAAAACTCCTACGCAAAGAGTATCTCTCTCATCAGGATAATCCGTAAGAGGTAATTCCTTTGGTATGAATATTTTGGCAATTTCAAAGAGTCTGCCTTCAAGATTACCTTTCTTCTGATTCCTTGAAATTGCATTAAGCATTGAAGGAACAAGTGTTGTCCTCATTAAAGATAAATCTTCATTGATAGGATTGATAAGTCTTATTGCTTTTCTTTCAGGTGCATCCTCAGAAAGTTTTAATAAATCAAGGTCTGATGGTGAAAAGAATGAATAATGAATACATTCATAAGCACCTGTGGCACAGATAGCTTTCTTTAATTTAAGTTCTTTTCTCTGCCTGCTGTTAATTCCGCCCATTGTTACCTTGGCATCAGGCATAAATGTAGGGATAACGTGTTCATATCCGTACATGCGGATTACTTCTTCTGCCACATCAGGGTATGATTCCATATCTTCACGGTATGCAGGAACCATTATCGTAAGCTCGTCTCCGTTAATTGAAGGTGCAAAGTTAAGATTTTTCATTATTCTCATTACTTCGTTTTCCGGCACCTCAATACCAAGTACATCATTAACTCTCTTAAGGGATACTTTCATTTCTTTTGGTTCAATTGAATTACCCGTATTAACATCTATATAAGTTGATGATACTTTACCGCAGCCAAGTTCCTCGATTAAATGAAGTGCTCTCTTCATTCCGTTGACTGTTGAGTATTCATCAACACCTTTCTCGTATCTTGAACCTGCATCTGACTGCTTTCCCAGTGCTCTTGAAGTTTTTCTTATATTGTCCCTTGCAAATTTTGCACTTTCAAACATAACAGCCGATGTCGTATCTCTTATCTCGGAATTAAGTCCTCCCATAACACCGGCAAGTGCCACAGCCTTAACTCCGTCACAGATTACAAGGTTATTGCTGTTAAGCTCATATTCCTGTGAATCCAGTGTCACAATCTTCTCTCCGTCAGCGGCACGTCTTACATTTATTTCATTACCCTCAAGGTAATTACAGTCAAATGCGTGCATTGGCTGTCCAAACTCTTTTAATACATAGTTGGTAATATCAACTATATTGGAAATTGAATCCATGCCTGTCAATGCGAGCCTTCTCTTCATCCAGAGAGGTGCTTCTTTGATTTTTACATCGGATACATAGCAGGCTATATATCTTGGGCAAAGGTCGTTTGCCTTTACGTCAACCTTGAAGCCTTCTTTAACTTCACCCGATGGTGTATAGCTTAAGTCAGGCATCTTAAATTCTTTGTTAAGTACAGCCGCAATTTCCCTTGCAATACCGATAATGCTCTGGCAGTCAGGTCTGTTGGCTGTTATTGCAATATCAAAAATCCAGTCGTCAAGTCCGAGAACAGGTTTAACGTCAGAACCTGTCTTTGCATCCTCAGGAAGCACTAAAAGTCCGTTATAATCTGCTCCCGGATACATGTTCCCGGACACTCCGAGTTCAACGCCTGAACAAAGCATACCTTCTGATTCATAACCACGGAGCTTGCCTTTTTTGATTGTCATTACGCCTTCCACAGTCTTGTGATCCTTGGCTGTCATATATACTGTTGCGCCCACTAAAGCAAGAGGATATTTGCCGCCTGCCTTAACATTGTCCGCTCCACAGCATACCTGAAAGGTTCCGTGTTCACCTGCATCTACTTTACAAAGACTAAGGTGTGTGTCAGGAATAGGTTCACACTCTTTAACATAACCTACTACTACATTACTTATGTCCTTGCCCACTTCAATAAGTTCTTCTACTTCAAATCCGCATGAAAACAATTTTTTCTCAAGTTCATGAGGTTCAATATCTATATCTACATAATCTTTTAACCAGCTTAAAGGTGCTAACATCGTTTCGTCCTCCTAATTATTATCAATCTGTTTTAATACTCTTAAATCTGACTCAAACAGAAGTTTGATATTGTTAATGCCATATTTAAGCATAGCTGTTCTTTCAATACCGATACCGAATGCAAGTCCGCTGTACTTATCGGAATCAATTCCGCAGTTTTCAAGAACCTTTTTATTAACAATACCTGCACCGAGAATCTCTATCCAGCCTGTTCCTTTACAAAGTTTACATCCCTTACCGCCACATTCAAAACAGCTGCAGTCAACTTCTACGGATGGCTCTGTGAATGGGAAATATGAAGGACGGAGTCTTGTGGTTGTTCCTTCTCCGTATACTTTTTTAACAAAAACATCAAGCATGCCCTTTAAATCGCAAAGTGTGATTTTTTCATCAACAACAAGTCCTTCCATCTGCGAAAACATTGGTGAATGTGTTGCATCATCATCAGAACGGAATACTTTGCCCGGTGACAGAATCTTAATAGGAGGCTTCTTGCTTTCCATTACATGAATCTGTCCTGCAGATGTCTGTGTCCTTAAAAGGAATTCAGGTGAAAGATAAAATGTATCCTGCATATCTCTTGCCGGATGATCCTTTGGTGTATTGAGGGCTGTAAAATTATAATAATCATTCTCAATTTCTGTTCCCTCATAAATTTCAAAACCCATACCTGCGAATACATCTATAAGTTCATTTTTCATCTGTGTTATAGGATGAAGATTACCTGTCTCAATTTTCTTTGCAGGCATTGTTACGTCTATCTTTTCTGATTTGTATTTAATTTTCAGTTCAAGTTCCTTCATCTTTGAATCAATTTCGCCGAACTTATTAAGTGCCCACTCTTTAAGTTCGTTGACGCCCTTACCGAAGGCTGCCCTTTCCTCAGGCGGTATATTTTTCATTTCTTTCATAAGCTGGCCTATTTTGCCTGCTTTTGAATCCATATATTTTTTCTTAAATTCATATACTTCCTTTGAATTAGTTAATGATTTAACACCATCTGATATTTCCTGTCTGATGTTTTCTAATCTTTCATTCATAAAAAGATTTACCTCCATTTTTTTCTCTGAATCCGGAATCTGTATAAAAAAAGTCCCGGTCCAGAATATTCTGAACTGGGACGAAAAATTCCGCGGTACCACCCATAGTTCCTGCAATGCAGACGCTCTTATATGCTTAACGCGCATCAACGTTATCTCCTACACATACAACGTACTTCAAAGATACGGCTCCGGTGTGAAAATTCAGCTTCCATAGTATAAAATATGTTCTCAGCCAATGACATATCATCTCTGTTAAACCGCAAGGTCACCTACTATGCACCTTCTAAGCCTTTTACTGATGTGATTTTAACACAGCATTATTACCATGTCAATTAAATGATGTCTCACTGACAATCTGATATACGTCTATTTTAAACTGTTCTGCGGGACTCAAGCCAACAAAACGGCATCCGTATGTATTCTTCTCGTCAGTTCCGTCATTTTCCATTCTTACAATTTCAATGATGGCGTCAAAACTTTCTCTTGTCCATAATACAACCTTAGCTTCGTAATATGAGTTAAGAGGAAGAAACTCTTCTGTCTTAAATCCCATTCCGCCCTTGGAAATGTTGGTTACCTCAACTTCCATTTCTTCTTTATTAACATCAAAGTGGATATTTCTGTTATTCTTAACTGACTTGAGCTTGATTCTGGCATCAATATCCATTCGTTTTGCCCATCTTTTTTCCTGATTACCAGTGTCCATATTAACCTCCTAGCAGATAAACATTGCATCACCGAAACTGAAAAATCTGTATCTTTCTTTGACTGCAGTTTCATATGCGTTCATAATATTATCTCTTCCTGCAAGTGCCGAAACAAGCATTATCAGCGTTGATTCAGGAAGATGAAAATTAGTAATAAGGCAGTCAATAGCCTTAAATTTGTAGCCCGGATATATGAAAATATCCGTGTCTCCGGATCTGGCAGGTATTGTGGCGTCATCCGACTCAAGTGTCCTGCAGCTTGTGGTTCCCACTGCGATTACACGTCCTCCTGCGGCTCTGGTTCTGTTAATTGTATCTGCCGCTTCCTTAGGTATATTAAAAGTCTCCGTGTGCATACGGTGTTCCTCTATCTTATCAACCTTCACAGGTCTGAAAGTTCCGAGGCCCACATGCAATGTAATGCTGACTACATTAACACCTTTTTCTTTAATCTTTTCAAGCAGCTCCTTTGTAAAATGCAATCCGGCTGTAGGTGCCGCTGCTGAGCCTTCATTTTTGGCATATACTGTCTGGTATCTGTTCTTATCCTGAAGCTTATGTGTAATGTAAGGAGGCAGCGGCATCTGTCCTAACTTATCAAGTATCTCTTCAAAAATACCTTCGTAATGGAACTTAATCATTCTGTTGCCGTCTTCTATAACGTCCACAATCTCTCCGACAAGAAGTCCTTCACCGAATACAATTCTTGCACCGGTTCTTGCTTTCTTACCGGGTTTTACAAGACATTCCCATACATCATCCGCATTACGCTTAAGCAGCAGAACTTCTATAGCTGCACCCGTATCTTCCTTAATGCCCATAAGTCTGGCTGGAATTACCTTAGTATCGTTGATTACAAGGCAGTCTCCGGGATTGAGATAGTCAATTATATCTCTGAATATCTTGTGTTCAATCCTGCCGGTATCCTTATGTAATACCATAAGTCTTGAGGAAGAACGATCCTCCAGAGGGTCCTGTGCTATAAGTTCCTCCGGCAGATCATAGTTAAAATCTTTTAAATCCATAATTTCTCACTCTCTTAATATAATTATATTATGTATTATTTTGTATAAAAAATAAATAGTAAATCAGTACCATGATTATGGTACATAAGTACAAGGCCATGTATTATCCGATAGTCCCTGCAATGTCTTTTTACCGCAAAAGCACACCGGATATATATCCGGTGTGCCGATAATCATTGAATTTTTGTAAATAAAATAATTGATTTCCCTGTCTTATTTGTTATGATTAATTATGGGTTCTCTTACTTACAAGGTAAGAGATAACCCATTCCCTTACTTACAAGGTAAGAGAACCATTATTCCGTTTGCAAAGGTATGAAAAATATTATCATTACAAACAAAAAAAATATTTATTTTTAAATCTCAAATTCCCATCATAACTACTCATAAAAAGGTATAAAACATATTTTCAAAGTATTAAATATTTACATATTTCATTGTATACATCGCTTTTGTTTAACAAAGTTTCAAAAATGTCATTTCGCTTCCATGCCTTTATAGAAGCATAAGGG
>ENA-OPES01000129-OPES01000129.1-human-gut-metagenome-genome-assembly--contig:-NODE-129-length-11843-cov-1.483203_pt1 | contig 11843 bp, 7 predicted proteins | sample MGYA00241305_ERZ501544 | MGnify/ENA primary metagenome ERZ501544 (study PRJEB25962, sample SAMEA2042430) | human gut metagenome | biome: human gut; feature: human-associated habitat; material: faeces...
CCGAGGCTTTCGGTAATATTGCTGACAGGAGTCTTGGTCAAATCGCCCATATTGGCGGAACCGATAGAACCGGTCAGGTCACGTCTTCTGACATCACCATATCCTACAGCAACAACGGTCACTTCTTCCAAGGTTTGGGTATTTTCTGTCATTGTAATATCAAATTTACTTTGATTGCCTACTTTGACATTTTCCGTTTTGTAGCCGATAAATGAGAATTGTAAAACATCACCATTTTTTACATTGTCCAATTTAAACTCTCCGTTTAAATCTGTGGTTGTCCCATTGGTTGTTCCTTTAATTACAACACTTACCCCGGGCAACTCTCCCATGGCATCAATCACTTTACCTGTAATCTGTCTTCCTGTCTGTGCCTGTACTGCTGTACAGCAGAAAAGGAAGAATAAAAGATTTAAGATAACTTTTGGTCTCATAAAAATAAAATTAAAAAATTAGGATGTGCAAATGTATGGATTGTATAAGAAATGTGAAATCTGTAATTGTCCATAAAAAGTACAAATTCATACATGTGGAGTTGTAACTAACTGCGATGCAGCCAATAAACTGCTATTGGCAAGAAGGTATTATTATGTTACATTAAGATTTGCGGAGAAAGGAATATGAGCCAATTAGCTATGACCATCAACGGCTCTCGTTTTACAAGAGATTCCCATTTTGAGCAACTTGCACCGATTTATGCTGTAGCTGCTCATGAAATAGAAGATTATATAAGGTTTTGTTTATTATAAACTGCTGCAACATTCTTGCGAATGGGGTTATATATAGAAGTATTTCTTAGAATTGTAGTAGCTTTATAGAATTGGGCATACTATCATATCTGGAGGGTCTGCAAACAAAAAAGGCTCCATTCTGTTAAGAATGAGCCTTTCAGTTTGTGGACCAGCCTGGGCTTGAACCAGGGACCTCCAGATTATGAGAACGATAAAATGATTTTCTATAATAGTTAGTCATTATTAATGTTGTTGGTTATCAATTATTTACCAGAATCGATGTTATCAATAAAACTCATAAAATACCCCTAACTGAAACAGTTTGTTTACGCATTGTTTACGCAGGATTAGGAGAAATAAATGTTATTATTAAGTCCATTTGACATATTAAGAGCCTGTTTAGATTTTCTTCAGCAACATTCTTATGGATGCCAGTTTGACCATTTCCTTTACCGAATCAAATGTTAGTTCATTGTTTCGGCAGAGTCTTCTGTAGTTGTCAAATCAGGAGAATGTCCGTTTCATAATCCATCTCTTACAAATTGGTTTAAAACCTTTTGGGTTTTTCTAGTCACTTCGCCCTTGCATCCGGCATCGGCCAAAATGACCTTAATATTGAAATATATCAACATATTTAACAAGGAAGCTCTTCGGTAAACGGAATCATTCAGAAAGCCTCCTAATGGGAAATTGTCCTGAAAAACGCCCAATTGGATGGACTTCCCTTTTGGAGAATAAAGCAATGGATTTTCAGCCAGAATACATCAACCCGTCAAAGTAAGTCTCCAGTCTTCATTTCATTCTTTGTCCTATTTCCTAAAAAATGTCTTCCACTTATCATGCATCAAATCAAGGGTATTTAACTCGTTTATGTAAAAGCTAAAATTTCCCGCAGCACTTCCTTCCATATAATATTTGTTGGAGATACACTTGACAGGTTTGTAAAGTAGTCCGGCTTGTGTCTTCTTACGTCCCAGAAAGGGAAAGCCTTCTGGTTGCCAGTATAAATCCGTATCATTGTTATCGGTAATATATAAGGCACAAACCTCTCCTTTAGCATCGAACTCAGCTCCCCAAATATTAATAGCATGTATCAGCCTCGAAGTAGAAATGGTACATTCTATTGCCTTGGGCGAATTGAAAATTCTCTTCAGTTCATCACTGAGCGAACGATTTGAATAAATAGGAATAACTGTGGATACAAACTCATTTTCTTTAAAAAGATCTTTAAAATAGGCTGGACTCTGCTTTCCGCCTTCAAGCGGTCGACCGGTAAAAAACCAGCTCAATGCACCGCCTACATCATTGCCTGTATCAATAAAATGAGTCCGATACAATTCAAATACATCGCTGTTGACAGAATTCCCATATTGGGAAGGACCTGAATAACCGTATCGACGAACATATTCCTCGTTTTGTTCCAGCCACCAATAAATCATGTTGGAGCAGGCTGCTGCCCAACACATATTGGAGTCAAGACCGGTCCCTTCCATCGGATTTTTTTTATTACAGTCGTACCAACCGTACTGTCCGTTCCATTTCAAGCCCACAAATCCATTTCCCAGACCATCGTCAGTCGCATAATCCCATGTATCAACTGGTGGAATGTCTTTCAAACCATGAACCCAAATAGTCTTGTTTGCCCAATCTTCCGTAATCTGTTCACGATCAAGGTTGAGGTTCAGTGTCAGTTGATGTCCCGGATGTAACATTGTAAATGCTTCGCCACCATTCAGCTCCGGAGGAGCACCATAAACATAAGTATTTCCCTCCGCCGCCAAGTCTCCTGAATGAGTTGAGGAGGAAGAATTACATGATAAACATTGGGCTCTCCCTGGTGAAAGATAATATCTTCTACCTGGGTTTCCACAGGTTGCATGACTTCTGGTACTGGTATGGTCTGAATTTGGACGGACGGACAAGCTTGTATGTGTATCACGGCTTCGGAAAGCTGCTCGGGTGTGAAGGTGTTACTAGTCAAATGCAGTTCTATCAGGCTCATCCAATGTCGGAAGTTGAGCGATACGGCATTTCCTCGTCCCACTTCGATAGAAGCTGCCAGTAAGTCCGACTTGGCAAAAAGTTCAGTTAGACGTTGGTCGGAAGCGACCGTATGCGTGAATATTTCGGAATTACAATCGGACATTTCCGGATAAAAAGCAGTGAAGGTCACCTGTTCCCCTGCAATCTCCTGCCAGGCAAGTTTCGGAGACCATCCCTCAGTTGTTAACCTCATAGTACGCCCCAATGTCCCGGAAGAGAATTCTCCCTGAGGGGTGACAAAAAGAGTTATCTTATCATCTACCTGAAAGGATTCGTTCCCCTTGTCACCCACATGAGCTCGAGTGCTTCCAGACAAGGGGGTGATGGCGGCGGACAATTGTACCATGTCATTTTCCGGATGAGAGATCCACTCATCTGCAGTACAGGCATACAATAGCATTGTTTCCAACAGTATTAACAGGCCGATTGGAGAATATGGTTTGATTTGCATGTCTTACACAATTTTTAAATAGTAATATTTCCGTTAGCTTCTCCTTGGTCTCCCCAGGGGGCAATATCCTGACCGGTAATTGTAAACGAGTTCCTACTGACAGATATTGTCAGCATAAAAACCTTACCGCTTTGCAATTGCGTCAGAAAAGCGGAGCCAACCTTGCATTCTGAAAGTTGGAAAGTTTTGGAGCGTCCGTTCAATTCCACCTTTATCGCTATTGTCCCTATTGGCTGCGGGGGTAAAATGAAGATCGACTCAATACCGGTGTGCTCTAATTGGGATATTGTACCTGAAGCCCTCTGCACTTTAGCTTTCAGCAAGTCTATCACAGCCGCAGACTGGAAATTGGAGACCGAAACTTTAGCTTCGCCCAAATCCTTTTCAGTGATAGTAGTTCCAGTGGCCTTTAATTTGACAACAAGCTTGTGCATAAGGTGGTTGAACTTCAAGACAACATCTGTTGTCACCCCTTGAGTTACTTCCACAGGGGGAGCAGCCAGAAAATCAACTGTCACAACTTCTTGTGAGGTAACATCCCAATAAAATACAGTCGGACTATCAGTTTTCACCGGAGGATAGCAGGCGGAAACATTTAGCTTTCCAATTGCATCTTCCAGTTGAAAGTCACTCCAATAATACGTATTCCCATAAGTATAAGATAGTTCTTTAAGTAGCCTGTTCTGGGTATCTTGAAAAAATACGGTGTTTATATCACCTTCGGAAAAATGTCCCTGCCCGTTGCTGTCAAGTGCTGGTACACGAGTTGCTCCGTAAATAGTGGAATTGATACTGAATCGTGAATGCTCATGTAATGGATCTTCATTTTTACTGCATGCTGCCGGAGCAAGAATTAAAGAATAAAAGGCTATAACCCTCAAAATGATTTTTCTCATAAAATATGGAATAATGAATAATTTAGGTTGCAAAAATAAGAACATATATCAAGAAAGGAAAGGTCTGGTGACTATTTAACTAAAGACAAAAATTATGTGGGTATGCAAAAGACTGAAAACAATGAAAAAATGTACCGTAGGCTTCGAAATGTCAGCAATACGCAACTGTTGACAGTAAATCTAATCATTACGCAGCCTGAACGCTCAGAATGAGTACTGTTTGTATATTATTATGTAATCTGATATGAAAGAAGTATTTACATAATGTATATTAGAAAAGTCTTTAAATTTCTCCTCTAAAAAATAAAGTTTCCCTCACCTAATAATTTGCATAGACCTATAGTTTTTAGACTACTACACAAACCGCTATAGACGACAAGTATTCTGTAGTCTGAGCTAACAAAGTTTGTTACTTTCCTCTTCAGTCTAAAAGGACTACGCTGGTGGCTAATTTTTCTATGGATGCAATAATTTTGTAAACACGTTCATGCGGCAGCACAAAGGTAATTATGTTGTTAATAGAAGTATATCGGAATGGTCTATTCGACCACTAACGATTCTAATGCCAAGATTTCATTCTACCATTCCGTTTCCTTTTCAAGACGCTTGAGATAGACGTTTATAAAACTTTCATCTTTGGTCTGCATATGCCTGCGACTAATACTTCCCGAGCGATGGCTACTGACATTTTCATCTTCTTCTTATGTTGTTGTATGTATTGTACGTAACTGAAGTTTGAGAAAAAGCAGTTTCGGGTTCTTGATGCGACTCAGAAAATTTCAATCAATATCTGATTCAGGAATTGATTTCTACGTGTAGTTCTACTACTTTTGACTTTATTATTACTTATATCGTTGCGGGACTTTAGTCCACACTAACCAAAGTTTGTCGGTTTCATGTCAGTCCTGGTTCTTATAATTATAGCCGAAGTCGCAAGTTTATTAACACTGGGTATGCTTTGTAGTCATTCGGATTACTTGGAGAAATATTCATAGCACATTGCAGTGAGGGCATTCTTCGATTTGTCGCTTTATCATGCCTATAAGCTCTGCATATTGCCTTAGTAAACCGATGTCTGCTTGAGGGAAATCGTCCGTTATAACATCCTTTATGATGTTATGTCCAAACTTTCGTAGAGTTCTTCCATGAACCAGTCTCACCAGCTTCTCATAATCTGGAGATCCCTGGTTCAAGCCGAGGCTGGTCTACTTTCAGAATCAAGAGGTTGAATTCTAAGCCCTCTCCAAACAATATCTATAAAATCTTACCCAAGTTTACGAACATTAACGTATTCTTGGGTAAGTTCGTATATAGACATAACTACTCTTCAGGAGTGTATAGCTACTTCCTAAACCTAAGATATTTTCGAAGTTAAGGACTTTTTTATTATACGGTTAATGTTACAAATGGAGTCTGTCTTCGTATCACAGCAAAAGTGATATGAACCCCGAAAATTAGACAAAAAACTTTCGGGGTTTTATTATGTCTACACAAAAAAGGAAACAAAAATCATTACATGACTTGCTATCTTATATGCAGATGTTGGAAGATGGCATATCCTTTAGTCATATCCATAAGAACTACGGAATAAATGAAGCACGACTGAAGGTTTTATGGTCACGCTATCAGAAGGAAGGCATATCAGGATTGCAAAAACAGCTTAATATCAATGCCGATTATGCATTAAAGCATAAAATTGTTCTTGATATTGAAGAAAATCATCTTACTTTGCACGAGGCCTCGCTAAAATATGGTGCCAGTCCTCAAAGAATTGGCGTATGGTTAAAGATAATGCGGACTGAGGGTATTGATGCACTAAGCAAATGTAAAAAGCGTGGCAGACCACCACATATGGGAAGACCGAAAAAGAATATCAAGCCAGAGAGTGAGTTGGAAAGACTCAGAAAAGAAAACGAGGAACTGCGACTGGAGGTAGCATTGCTAAAAAAAGTGAGAGCCTTAGTAAAGGAAAGGAATGCCCGACTACAAGGGAGTGGGCACGAGCCATCGAAGAACTAAGGCAGGAAGGATTTACTCTTGAGAGTATTCTCAAAATGGTAAATATGGCTCGCTCTGCATTCTATTACCATCTGTCACGTTTGAAGAACAATGATAGATATGATGATACAAGAAAACGAATTAAAGCAATATATGATGACAACAAAGGTCGCTATGGATACAGAAGGATTTGTTTGTCTTTACGTAACGAAGGCTGCAATATCAATCATAAGACTGTGCAGAAATTGATGTCTCAGATGGGATTGAAAGCTAAACAGAAAAAACGCCACTATCACTCCTATAAAGGTCAGATAGAAAAGGTTGCACCTAATGCCATTAACAGAAATTTCTCAGCAGAAAGGCCAAACCAGAAATGGGCTACGGATGTATCACAGATATGTATAAAGGATGAGAAACTGTATACATATCCAATACTAGACATGTACAATGGAGAGATAATAACATATACACTCTCACGAAGTCCTAACCAGAGAATGGTTACAGATATGCTTAAAAAGGCATTTAAAAAGTATAAGAACCTTGATGGGCTGTTGCTACACTCAGATCAGGGTTGGCATTATCAGCATACACAATATTAAAAGATGCTGAAGAATAATGGGGTTATACAAAGCATGTCTCGTAAAGGTAACTGTCTGGACAATTCTATGATGGAGAGTTTCTTCGGATTGATGAAGAATGAATTATTGTATGTAAACCACTTCGAAAGCCTGGACAAATTTGAGTCTGAACTAAAGAAATATATTGTTTGGTATAATACAAAAAGAATAAAGCTTAGATTAAAAGGTATGAGCCCGGCACAATACCGAGCTCAATACTATAGAGAGTTGAATAATCAAATTTAACGTCCAACTTTTGGGGTGCACTTCAAAATTGAACACCCTCTATTAAAACAATATAATCTAATGCTTATATGATTGTCTAACTATCTCATTCAAACATTTTTATTGAAGACAATTGTACACCACCAGTATGGTATCCCTTTATAGAAACTTTTATATAGCGGGCTGTTACAGGTTTAACAAATTGAATATAGTGGAATTCCTGTGCTGGTAATCCTGATACATTCCCATGGTTAACCCATGCATTCCTATCGGATGAAGTAGAAATAGATATATTTTTGGTAGCATACCAGTATCGGAAGTAGAATTTGTATTGAAATTCTATTCCTTTTAAAATTTGTTCATTCTTCATGTCTACAATGAAACTTCCTGGAATATCATTATAATTATAATAGACATAAGTATTTTTATTATCATCCAAAATATTGGCACCATTCGCACCGGTTTGAAAATCTACAAAATCCGTAACTTCCCAACCTGACCTATCTAAATCTTTGTATGAATCGTCAAATCCTTCAACAGCGTGTTTTATATTTAAAACAGATTTAGATGTACGTAAACTTATGTTACCTTTATTTTCTGAAACTGACAAATTTTTTTCTTCTGAGATGAAAGTTGGCTTCACTTTGAATTCAAAAACACCTGCATCCTCTGTGCTGAGAACGAACTTATCAGACATGGACCATGTAATTTCTTCAGATTCTAACTGCCCTGCAGGAATGGTTATTTCCTCAGGAGAGACAGTTATATCATCCAGATAGGCTTCAGGTATTCCTTCATAATTCAACATACATTTTACATCATGATTGGAAACTTTGTCGAACTTAATTTTAAACTTATAACTAATAGGAGCAGAATCAAGAATCTTATCCCCTTCTACAGTTCGTTCAAAGGTCGCAGAATTATCATTCGCCCCATCAAAGAATGTTACAATAGTGAAAGCTTCTTTCTTAATCACTACTTTCGCTTCATATGCCATTTCTGCAATTTTATATCCGGTCACATTGGCTACCACTCCTAATTCATAGGTCATTTCCGGCAAAGTAGTTGCTGCAAAGCTAAAATCATCATCTTTGAGTCCTACAGTAACAGAAGCTTCGGTTGAACCGGCAGGAATAACAATCTTCGTTGCACTCAGTTCCACTTTATCAGTTGGAATATTCGTACAGATAGGAGTAAAAGTTACTACTGCGTCTTCTGGAGAAGGCTGAATAGCAAAAGTGTAGGTTCTCCTGGTTTCTCCATTCAATTGCAAGGTTCTATCTTGCTGATAAATTGCTTCCAAATTCATATTGGATGAATTACCACTACCCTCTATTGTAAACGAAGGCTGATTGTTTGGAAAATCTTTCAAATTCAGACTTTCATCCTCCTGACATGAAAACATCAGTCCGGAAATCAATAATAATGATATATATTTATTGGATATCAACATAGTATTTCTTTTTTTATTATAAATCATTAGGCCAAACAGAAGGTTCGGTTGCATTCTTTTTATAGAAAAGAGAAGGTTCTTTCAAAGGAGAACCATACAATACTTCAGCTCCCTCCAGACGCTTCCAAATATCATTATAATTATTTGGGAAGGGAGCAAATCCCATAAACCAGCCGTAACCATCGTTCATTAACCTTTGAGCTGTACTAGCATTCAAGTCTCCTCCACGGCGTTCATTATATTCAGAAGATACTCCTGAACACTGTTTTAAGGTCATCTGACCCAAAGCTGGAGCTGTTGAGCCATAATTCGCTACAGCAATATCAGTATACTCTTTAGCGTCAACCCCATCTACTTGATCCAAAGAATGCATTTTACCCCAACAGAAAACCGTAACAAGTTTATCAGGCATAGCCCGCTTTGTTTCGAGACAAAGACGTGCTCCTGCTTCATACGAGGGGAAAGCAAATGAGGGGTTGTTTACATCCACATTTGGGTCAGACCATTCATCATCAAAGTTGACACCATCCAAATCATAAGCATAACAATAGCGAGCTAATTCACGAGCAAAGTCTTTACATCCTTGAGGGGAAAGCTGAGCTACACCAGCCATATCATGATTACCCAATATACCCAAAATTACTTTAATGCCACGCTTACGTAAGGGCTGAATCAGCGTTTCATTGTTGTCCAACAAGTACTGCACATTAGGATTGCACTTAACGTAAGGACGACCGGAAGCTGCGTCATAATTGATATTTGCTGCAAACAATACCACGGCATCCCAAAGGTATTTGCCATTTTCCAATTGGAAAGAAAGCGCATTCAGCGGATTAACATCATTCACTTCAATGAACAAAAAACCTTTTGGTTTGTCTTCCCCTTTGAATACATCCCCTTTCTTACGCATGTCGTTCACGAAATACATGCAGTGACGAGATTCTTCGTTGTTGAATTGGATGTCACTGCCTGCCTCGTTGACAGTCAAAGGTATGGCATAGGTCACATCTTCCTCCAAGGCTTCACCACCAGTCACGGACAAGGAAAGCTCAGCTGTTTTGGAGTCTGGATTGATAGTCATCAATCCTTCATCACCCAAAGTTATCAGTTCTTTAGGAAAAAGCTTGAACGTTGTCTCGTGTTCCTTGTTGTAGGCTTCCAGGTAAGCGGCATCCACTTCGACCCTGACGGAAGAAGACACGGTGGGGGCTTTAGTCAATCCCAAACGCACTGAAGTCTTATAATTTTCGGTAAACAAGTCGATAATATTGGTCACACGATTAGACTTGGCGTCACGCAAATAACCATTCTTGGCATAAATATCTTCATACTGCGACTCATCGGGAAGCTTACCTATCTCCAAAGTATCTTCACAGGAAGCTAAGAATACTGCCACGACTGCCATCATAGAGGCAAACAATGAATATTTTATTTTTCTAACTTTCATAAATCTTATTTTTTAAGTTCGGGTAGTTCAACATTAATCCAAGTGGGAGTAGTGTTTCCTGTAAGATCATTGCCATTACCAGTATGGTCAATAATCTTGGAACCAGTCCCTTCATTAAATTTCCAATAAGCAATAAGCCCTTCTGAGTGTGGGTCCACCATATACGGATTGGATGCAATTTCTTCGGCCGTGCGGGCAACATTCCAAACTCTCACTTCCGAAATCTCCCCCGGTAACCAACGACCAGGTTCCCAAGAGTATCCGATATAACAGCTACTAGACAAGTCGATAGCTCTAGTTGCAGAATTGTCAGAATAAACTTTTTCGCCATTCTTGTAATAACTGCGTTCACCTGTATCAGCATTATAAACTGTAGCAATATGGACGAACTCATCAACAGGTAGGCCATCTACTACGTTTGCGCCCGGGAAGTTTCCGCCGGGAGCCACACATTGGTATTGGTCTCTTGGGCGGTCTCCATCACCAATACGGACAAGAAACTCACCTTCTACACCAAAGATTGTACTCAAAGCATTATCACGACCGTCCGTCCAGTCACTGCTGCGTACCAAGGCTTCTACCGTAATAACTCTAAGTGAATTCACTTTACTATAGTCTTTCCAATATACCGGAAAATAATTTTCATCAATATTGGCTACCACATTTATCAAAGCAGCACCTTTGAATACAAAGTAAACTGTCTTTTTACTTTCCAATACGGGGATATCAGCATTGACAATGGTTACAGGAAGCACAAAGCGTTTTTCACGGTTCAGTTCGTGTGTTCCTTTGAAATTAATCACTACATCGTTACTATTGACAGCTCCTTTTTCAATGGTCACTGTCTTGTTGGGAATTTCATAGTAATTGACCGGCAGAACTTCGGCATGGTCATCATAGTTCATGTTGTACGAAGCTGTTAATGCCGGAGCAGCATCGAACGTGATGGAGATATCTTGATTAGCCGGACTCGCTAGTCGATAGGACAAGCTACGGGTAGCTTCCTTCACATCTGCCTTAATCAGTAAGTCATCGGTAATGGTGGCCGAAGTAATGTATAATTTATTATCATAGTGATGTTCTTCGTCCACATTTTCAGAGTTACACCCCATAACTAAAAACAGGGTTACCAAACTCAGATAGTTATAATATTTCATAAATTCTTTACTTGTTAGGATTCATTATATTAATTACATTTTTAAGGAAAGAATAGTTGGTCGAATAATAGTCACTTTCCACGTTCATGATTAATAAGCCACGACGCGTGTAAGTAGTGACCGCCTTCCACAACCAACTAGCAGCACCAACAGCTGCCGACACTTTGTTACCACTTTCCACTGTCCCCCAATAACCGATAGTCTTGTTCTTGTCATCAGCCTTTGGCATCTGCACACAAACTATCATATTGTCCAACGGCACAGGATTGGCACCTTCATACTGATGCATGACTTCTTTTCCAGCTTCTTCGGCCAACTGAATCTTAACATCCAAATCTCCTTCACCGGTAGACAGTTCCGTTCGCACAATTATATGGCTGCAGTTCATCAGGAAGCCCATGTTATCCGGAGCAATGTATTGCGCATTGCCATAAAAAACAAGAAATTTGTCTGTATGCCTTGATTTCCAAGTGCTGATAATATCAAAGAAACCCTTTTGGCGAGCGATATATGTACGCAAAGGCTCATCCTTCAAGCTCACCAATGAACGGCCAACGTAATCAACAATAACACCATCATAATTATACTTGTCTACCAATGACAACATCTCTTCAGTTCTCTTAGTAAAGTATTCTTGTCTTTCAGTCTCAGTCAACTCAGGATTTGCCTCTAGCATCAAATCCCACTCTGCTTCAAACTGGGCATAAGAAAATGTATATCCAATTTTAGTACCTTTTCTACGCACTTCATTCATCTCCTCAAGCAATCCTGCTCCTATTTCGGACGGATTGTTCAAAGAAATATAATCCACGCTGTCGGGCAGGG
>ENA-OPES01000135-OPES01000135.1-human-gut-metagenome-genome-assembly--contig:-NODE-135-length-11616-cov-2.121183_pt1 | contig 11616 bp, 9 predicted proteins | sample MGYA00241305_ERZ501544 | MGnify/ENA primary metagenome ERZ501544 (study PRJEB25962, sample SAMEA2042430) | human gut metagenome | biome: human gut; feature: human-associated habitat; material: faeces...
CACTTATATGACCTGCGGCAGGGTAAGTACATTCGTACCGGTTGTAATTAAAGAAAATATTGCGAAAAATATTCCTGATGCCATGCTTTCTGCAGATAGTGTCACAGATATCATAACCAAAATTAAGGAAATCGATTTTTCTTTGTTTTACCGTTCTATCGTATATGCCAATGAAGAACTCGGTATAAGCCAGTTATATGTATATGAGGAATATCTCCCTGAGATTATCCTTACACCATGTATTGGCTCCAGAGGTGTTCTGTGGCAGGAAATCAATGGCAGAAAAAGAAATTCTTCCGCCAGAATGTTATTTCCTATATTCTGTAACACAATTCCCGAAAATATATTTCTTAATGTCATGGGAAAATACCGTTGGGAAATATGCAGGAGAATACAGGGTTCCTACTGGAATGTGGCAACTGAAAAGTCCCTCACCTCCGAATATTACGATTACCTGCTTTTCTATAAGAAAAACAAAGACTTATCAGAACAGCAGAAAGAGAAATTAAAGTCCCTCCTTATCAACTGCCGTAACAATTATTCAGAGGTCTTTGCGAAGGATTACGAAACATGGATTAACTACGAATCAAAGGGAGCAAGTAAACTCAACAAAATATCCCGTAATATACTTGCAAAATATTGTCCATTTAACAAGGATATACGCAAAGTGCTGAGAAACAACCCGATATTTACAGACTGCATTGATTATTATGAGCGTCATATGTTAAATGACAGACGAAAATATGATAACCTTATTAAGGTAATACAGACAAAGAATATTCCTATTCCTAAAGAAATAGAAGAAACAAGAGCCTACTATAGCAAGTAGGCTCTTTATTTTATAATTTATTTAGCTGTAATATACTTCTGTGCTACAAGTAATTCTGCGCTTAATACCGCTCCTCCGGCAGCACCTCTGATTGTATTGTGTGAAAGTCCTACAAACTTCCAGTCAAATACAGCATCTTCTCTTAAACGTCCGAATGAAACACCAAATCCGTTTTCATAATTAACATCAAGAGCTACCTGAGGTCTGTTGTCTTCCTCAAGGTACTGGATAAAATGCTTAGGAGCACTTGGAAGATTAAGTTCCTGTGGAAGTCCCTTGAAGTTAGTCCAACGGTCAAGAATTTCTTCCTTAGTTGGTTTCTTTTCAAAATTAACAAATACTGCTGCTGTATGTCCGTTTAAAACAGGTACTCTTAAACACTGCGTTGTAATAACAGGTAAAGCTGCTTTCTCAATATGTCCGTCAACTAATTTACCCATAAGTCTTAATGGTTCCTGTTCACTCTTCTCTTCTTCACCTGCGATGTATGGAATTACATTGCCTTCCATTTCAGGCCAGTCTTTAAATGTCTTGCCTGCACCTGAAATTGCCTGATATGTTGTTGCAACAACAAGCTTAGGTCCGAATTCTTTAAGTGCAAAAATTGCAGGAGTATAACTCTGGATTGAGCAGTTAGGCTTAACTGCGATAAATCCTCTCTTAGTACCAAGTCTCTTCTTCTGGTATTCAATAAGTCCAAAATGTTCAGGATTAATTTCAGGAACAACCATAGGAACATCCTCTGTCCAACGATGTGCACTGTTATTAGATACAACAGGTGTCTCTGTCTTTGCGTAATCTTCTTCTATTTTCTTAATTTCTTCCTTAGTCATATCGACTGCTGAAAATACAAAGTCAACCTTTGAAGCAACTTCTTCAACATCCATTACATTATAGACTATCATCTTCTTAACTGCTTCAGGCATAGGTGTTGTCATTTTCCATCTGTCGCCTACTGCATCTTCATAAGTCTTTCCTGCTGAACGTGGGCTTGCTGCAATTGCCACAACCTCAAACCAAGGATGATTCTCAAGCAAAGAAATAAATCTCTGTCCTACCATTCCGGTTCCACCAAGGATACCTACTCTAAGTTTCTTTTCCATTTCATTTCTCCTATCTGCTAATTCTTGTCATAGACTGCAAATTCCAATCCTTTACTACGGATTCCGTCTATAAAATCACCTAACATATCCCTGTTAGTTGATGATGAACCACTTAACTGGTATATTGCACCGCCATGAGCCTTATTAAGTGCATTAGACAAAGCCTGTGATACCTCCGGCTGATTATTGACATCCCAGTCAGAGTATGCATAGATCCAGAATACAGTCCTGTATCCAAGCTGTCCCGCAAGTGCAAGTGCCTGTTCACTGAAGTATCCTGACGGAGCACGGAACAGATACATCTCATACCCGTAAGTTTCATAAACGTAATTGTATAACACATCCATCCTCGTTGTCAAACTATTTACAGATAATCCGGGAATTTCTTCTCCGGTATCAGTGTAATTTCCGAGAACATGCCCTTCGTCAATCATTCTTTTTATTAATTCCGGATTCTTTTCCGCATAGTTTTTTGTTATAAAGAAAACAGCGGAAACATTTTTTTCTTTAAGTGTATCAAGAATTTTATCCGTATTGCCATATTCAAGAATCTCATTAAATGTAAGCCAGACATAATTGCTTTCAGGCTGTATAAAGTCCACTTTATAATCGCCGTATTTTAATTCATAAAAAGCCAGATTAGGTCTGTTGGTTGTCTTATCAAAAGTATTGCCTATTCCGTAATATACTCCATCCGTGCTTAATGAATTAATATCTTTAACATTAATTCCCGTATTATTGTTCATATATGGCGAATACTTACCATCCCCCATAATGTTAGACGGCATCTTACCCGCTTCAACAATGTTTACCTCAAATCCCTTCACCGCACAATTTCCATATTCATCCCTTGCGATTACTTCACAGTTATATTTTCCCACTTTGTCAAAAGACAGGATATTAATCATATTCTTTTTGCTATCGGCTGCCGTAATATTATCGGAGAATCCGTATGCAACTTCTGAATAATCATTTACAGATTTAACTACATCCGACAGAGCCAAATCCGCCGATACTTCAAAATAAAATGTACTTCTTTCAAGTGTGATTTCCGGCTCCTCTGTATCAGTTACCTTAATACGAAAAGTCTTTGATTCATCTTTGTAATTTATCGTTGCCGTATAAACTCCGATAACATCCTTATTAACCTCAGAAAGATCCAACGTCATCTCCCGAAGTACCTTTTTAGGTGCCCTAACATAATCTTTAAGTTCCGTACTTATCCCGCTGCCCACATTAACCTCAAATTCTTCCCTGTACAGGTTAATATTACCATTGCGGTTACCACAACCCGTTGCAGTAGCCGTTAAAAAAATGGCAGCTATAATAGCCAGTCGTTTTTTCAAAGTATTCCTCCTTATCTTTCAGTATATTAGAAAAAACGGGCGTCCAAAGGACACCCTTTCCGTGAAATCAATATAAGCTACTAACGGGATTCGAACCCGTGACCTCCGCCTTACCAAGGCGACGCTCTACCTCCTGAGCCATAGTAGCAAGTTCATGAACAAATGTACCATATTTGCAGAATATATTCAACAATTTTTTAAAATTTTATTTCTTATTCTCTGTATGGCATTATCTATTGACTTAACAGGTTTTTGCAATCTTTCCCCGATTTCAGCATAACTAAGGCCTTCTATGTAAAGTTCAACTACATTTTTTTCAAATTTACTGAGGTCATTATCCATACAGGTCTGAATCTTAATTACCTGTTCTTTCGCTATAATCATCTCTTCAGGATTTTTCATACTGCCATCTACTAACGTATCTACAAGCTTAATATCCTCATCGGATCCATTATCATTAATTGTCTCTTCAAAAGAAACATAACAATTGAGTGGTCCATTTTTCTTTCTGTTATATCTTGTAATTGTGGACCTTATATGCCTTGATACGCATAACGAAGCAAATGTCATGAACAATGCGTCTCTATCCGGATTATAGTCCCTTATTGCCTTAAAAAGGCCAAGCATGCCCTCCTGAAGCAAATCTTCATTATCGGCACCTGCAAGATAATATGAACGCACATTTTTTCTTACAAGATTTTTATATTTTTCAATAAGATAATCTGCAGCTTTTTCATCACCTGAATGATATTTTGCCACAAGTTCTTCATCAGAAAGTAATTTGTAAGTATCAGTAATTGCCATATATTACATCCTCTGTCTGACTATTTCATAAGCAAGAACGCCTGCTGCAACCGATGCATTAAGCGAATCAATGTTACCCTTCATAGGGATTGACGCAACATAATCGCATTTTTCTTTTACAAGTCTGCTGACGCCTTCTCCTTCGTTACCGATTACAAGTCCTATCGGTCCCGTAAGATTTAAGTTATACATAGTCTCGCCGCCCATATCGGCACATACAAACCATAATCCTTCTTTTTTGAGTTCCTCTATTGTTGCGGAAAGATTGGTAACCTTGGCAACAGGTGTATAATTAAGTGCTCCCGCACTGGTCTTTGCAACAGTTGCCGTAAGACCTACCGCACGTCTTTTGGGAATAATTACACCATGTGCTCCTGCAAGGTTCGCTGTTCTTATTATTGCCCCAAGGTTATGAGGGTCTTCTATTCCATCAAGTATAAAAACAAACGGTGGTTCACCTTTTTCTCTTGCGGCATTCAGAATATCTTCCACTTCTGCATAATCGTATGCTGCCGCATTGGCTACAACTCCCTGATGATGACCCGTCTTTGATAATCTGTCAAGAATTTCCCTGTCAACATATCTGATTATTGTGTCTGTCTTTTTAGCTTCACGGATAATTGTCATTACCGGTCCATCTTTACATCCATCAAGCACGTAAAGTTTATCAATGGTTTTGCCTGATCTGAATGCTTCAATTACTGCATTTCTTCCTTCAATGGTAAATTCTGTATATCTCATGAGATATGTTCCTCCTGAAATCCTTTTTTTACAAGTTCCATAATCCTGTCAAACTTTTTCTGAAGATAGAGGTAGCCGATTAACGCTTCAAATCCGGTAGCTTTTCTGTAATCGGAGGTTGATGCATTCTTGGCTTTGGTGCAGGAATGGGCATTACGCCCTCTTTTGTATGCCGCTTCTTCATCTTCACTCAGCATATCCATTATTGACTCAATAATCCGTGCCTGGGTTGATGCTTTGGCAAGGTTGCTTGCCTTTTTATTAAGTTTGTTAACAGGTGCATTGCCTCTGGTTACAAGATTGGTTCTTATAATCAGTTCATATACGCAGTCGCCAATATAGGCAAGTGTCAGAGGAGAATATAAAGCAACGTTTACCTCTCCTATCTGAAATGCCTTTTCCATTGCCTCAAACATTAATCTATCCTCACACTATTTCCCATATAGTTCCTTCTCTGGTATCCTTTATCTGTATGCCTTTTGCCGCAAGTTCATCACGGATTGCATCTGCCTTTGCAAAGTCTTTTTCTTTCTTTGCAGCTTTTCTTTCTTCAATCTTTGCAAGAATGTATTCTTTAAGTTCCGAATCCACAGAACTTTCCTTATCATTACCATGGTCCTTTAAGAGATCAAGTGAAAGCACTTCGTCAAAACTCTTTATAAGTTCCAGCTTGGTCACATCATTAATATCACTTCTTAATACATCATATATAACGGTTATTGCCGAAGATGTATTAAGGTCTGAGCATATTGCGTCTTCAAATTTATTTCTAAAACCGGCAAATGCTTCTTCATCCACACTGCCATCTGCCTTCAGTTCCCCAATTTTCTTGATAAGTTTATTATATGCCGTTGTCATATTATCAAGAACTTCATAAGAAAATTCAAGGGGTTTACGATAGTGTGACTGTAAGCAGAACAATCTGTATACAAGTGGATTATAGCCTTTTTCTTCAAGAAGTGATACTGTAAGGAACTCACCTTTTGATTTACTCATCTTTCCCGATTTATCGTTAAGATGATGAACATGGAACCAATAGTTGCACCACTTATGTCCGAGATATGCCTCACTCTGGGCGATTTCGTTGGTATGATGTGGAAAAATATTATCTACGCCGCCGCAGTGGATGTCCATATATTCGCCGAGGTGCTTCATACTGATGCATGAGCACTCAATGTGCCATCCCGGATATCCTACACCCCATGGGCTGTCCCACTTAAGTTCCTGATTGTCAAATTTGGATTTTGTAAACCAGAGTACAAAGTCTGCCTTGTTCTTTTTATTAATGTCTTCGCTTACGTCATCCCTGACTCCGACCATAAGTTCTTTCTCCGACTGGCTTGAAAAAACATAATAATCATCAAGCTTAGATGTGTCAAAATATACGTTGCCTCCTGCAATGTAAGCATAATCTTTTTCAAGAAGGACTTTAACCATATTAATAAATTCAGGAATACAGTTAGTCGCAGGTTCTACAACATCAGGTCTTTTAATGTTAAGCTTACGGCAGTCATCAAAGAAAGCATCTGTATAATATTTAGCAATCTCCATTACAGTCTTATGTTCTCTTTTAGCACCTTTAAGCATCTTATCCTCACCTGTATCGGCATCACTTGTAAGGTGTCCCACATCCGTAATATTCATTACACGTTTTACATCATAGCCTACATAACGTAAAGTTTTTTCAAGAATATCTTCCATAATATAGGACCTTAAATTTCCTATGTGTGCAAAATGATATACTGTAGGTCCGCAGGTATACATTGCTACCTTTCCGTCAACATTAGGTATAAACTGCTCAACTTTTCTTGTAAGTGTATTAAAAAAATATACTTTATTTTCCATCGTATTGCTCCTGTTTCTCTTTTAATTTACTTAACTGTTTCTGAATGTCATCAAGCTCTGCTCTTACAGGATCCGGTAAATGAATCTGATCAAGGTCTTTGTTAGGAAGCCTTATATCATCACATTTAACCACTCTGCCCGGTATTCCCACAACTGTTGAATTAGGAGGAACTTCCTCAAGAACTACGGAACCTGCACCTATCTTGGAACCTGCACCTATTGTAAATGAACCGAGTATCTTGGCCCCTGTACTTATCATAACATTATCACCGATAGTAGGGTGCCGCTTGCCATGTTCCTTGCCTGTGCCTCCGAGAGTTACTCCCTGATAAATCGTAACATTATCACCGATTATAGTTGTCTCCCCGATTACAACACCATGTCCGTGATCGATAAAAAGACCTTTTCCAATCTGTGCGCCCGGGTGTATTTCAATTCCGGTCTTTCTTGCAGCCTTCTGCGAGATTTTTCTTGCTTTATAAAATTTACCTTTGAGGTAATATTTGTGTGCCTTTCTGTATTCCCATATAGCCCAGAAACAAGGATAAAGAAATACTTCCCTGTTGGATTTCATTGCAGGGTCCCTGTCTTTTATGACCTCTATGGATTCTTTAACATATTCTCTGAATTTCATGATATCTCCTTAATATTAAGAATTTCTGCTGCAACATCCCTTACAGGATCCACAGTCAGCAATTCTGTCATTCATAATATCATTATATACAATATTTTCAACCTTGCTAATCATTGCCACCGCCTGGGCTGATATTCCAAGTCCCTCTCCGGTAAATCCAAGTCCCTCTTCAGTCGTGGCCTTTACGCTTACCCTGTCTATGTCAATCTTAAGTGCATCCGCAATATTCTGTCTCATAGCCGGTATATACGATGCCATTTTAGGCTTCTGTGCTATTATAGTGCTGTCTACATTGTCTATAACATAATGATTATCTTCTAACATCTCTCCGACTTTTTCCAGAAGATAAAGGCTTGATACCCCCCTATATCTTTCATCACTGTCAGGAAAATGCTTTCCGATATCTCCCAGTGCCGCTGCTCCCAAAATTGCATCTGATATGGCATGCAGGAGAACATCAGCATCCGAATGTCCCAAAAGTCCTAATTCGTATGGTATCTCAACTCCGCCTATTATCATTTTTCTGTCAGGTACTAATCTGTGAACATCATATCCCGTTCCAATTCTCATATCAAATCCTCTTTCTCTATATATAAACCATCTTATTTCATTTTACAACGAAAAGAACCCTTGATTAATAATCAAGGGTTCTTCTTAGTAGCGGAGAAGGGAGTCGAACCCCTGACACCATGGGTATGAACCATGTGCTCTAGCCATCTGAGCTACTCCGCCATATAGAATTATCTGAATAAATGGGACCTACAGGGCTCGAACCTGTGACCCTCTGCTTGTAAGGCAGATGCTCTCCCAGCTGAGCTAAGATCCCAAAATTCATATCTATATCGCAGTGCTTTTCGCAACCTGCTTGACTATTATATTACCAAAGTCTTAACTTTGTCAACACTTTTTTATAAATTATCTAATTTTTTATTTCACCTATATTTTCTATGTCCCAAAGCAGAATCATACGCTCGTTTTTATCATTAACTGCTTTAATACATAATGTCTGGTCAACTACAAGATAATCTGCATCCAGCACCTTATAAACCGTAGGAATAACAATCTCGTTACTGAGTACACCTCTTCCCACGTTGTAAAAACGCAGCTTCGTACCCGCTATATATTCGTCCGATGTAAGAAGATATGGACTTCCGCTGTAAAATTTCATATTATTCTTTTCATGTGCATCATCAAGCGTAAAAATATCTTTAAGTCTCGGTCTGCTGAAATTGTATACATACACATCAGCATCTTCTTCTCCCGATGTCGTGAGATAAGCATCTCCCGCACAATACAGTCCATTTTCTGCCTTACAGATTATCGTTCTTTTCTGATTTCCGATATCAAGTCTTTCGTAAAACGAACCTTTATCTCCACTGCATAGAACAGCTATGTAATTTCCGTTATTCTCTATATATTCTACCTGTACATCCTTGTAAACGTCATCATATTCATATACAGAAACGATTTTACCCGTATTAATAATGTATTTGTATATATTATTATCGCCTTTCACTGTACAGTATAAACAGTCTCCTCCGTCGGAAACTGCAAAACTTTCCATTTCTAAATCAAAAACAAGATTTTCAAAACTGCCGTTCAAAACATCATAAGAGGTGAAATATCCGTTGACATAATCATACGAATACACAAATCCCGTGCCTGTAACATTTAATGTTGTATCCATCGAAACAGCATTATCAGTCTTTAAAGAGCTCACTTCACTACCCGTAGAAATCTTATATGCAGATAAAACCGACTCTTCATCACCTGTATACAGTACAAGCAATCCGTCATCTCCGTAAGCTTCTATGTCCACAAGGCTGTATCCTTCCTTTGAATAAATATCGGTGGCATCATATAATGAGTTCACAGCTTCAAGAGGTTCTCCGGCAATTTTTTTATCAAAACGTGTTATGTTGGATTCAGATGTTTCGGTAGGGTCGGTGAATGTAATCGACGTTTTATTCCCACATGCCGTAAGCGAAATAGTCATTGCAACGAAAACTATTGTAAAAAGAATTTTTTTACGCATACCATAATACCTCCTGATTTACTTATTTAATACAAAGGTCCTGTCCGATATCCTATAGACAAGATTTAATGACATTATAACCATAACCGAAGTCAGGATCCCGGACGCAACAACAAATATAATACTGTCTGCCTTTACAAAAATACATCCATAGCAGAGTGCATACATCAAAAGTGATGGCATATAATATCTGAAACTTCTTACAGTTCCGTCTGCATTATAAGGCTGGAACATATAATATGTAAATAATCCAAATATTGAAAAAAACAGTCCCATAAAAACAATGCATATAATAATCTGTGCGGTAATCACATACACCTGACATATACATCCCAGAATAAGATAAGAAGCAGCCAGTGTGATTATAGGAACCGCATTTATTTTTAAAATATTATAAAGACAGAATATAAAATTACCGGCAAGTCCCTCTCCCGTGTTGTCCTTTCTCAATATATGTATATCGCAATTTGTAAACAAATCCCTGCAATACCCGGAACAATTGCAAAGGCAATACATAACTAAAGCAAGCAAAGGCAATGAATACGATATAACTGTCCCGACAGCATCCTTGTTGCCCATTTCAATAGCAAGAACGCCAAGTACAAAGAAAATTGCTATAATTATAACTTTAATCATATTATTATATACTGCTTTTCCCGATGTTCTTTTAAAATAGAGATGAAAAAGTCTCTTATCTCCTGTATAGGATTTCATTCCTTCATTGGAATTATAAGATATCCAGTCTTTTTCTCCATCTTCTGTTTCATCAAACTGTTCTTCCGTATATACTCTTGATATAATCTTTTCGTAATTTCTGTAGGACCATACATAATATGTAAAAACACTTCCGGTTCCAAGTATTGCAGCCACCCATATAGAATCAAAGATTCTTATATATGCAGCGGGAACGCAGCCTCTTACATAAGGGACAAAATATGCCACAAACAATCCGGCTAACATAAGCAGGAGAAATGCGCCTTTATGGTCTGCAAACCTCTTACCGGTCATCTTAAAGATAAGTATGTTAATGCATTCCCCGACACTCCTTGACAGGCATATAATAATCACAAGATAAAAAGCTTTAACATAATTCATGCCAAGAATCGTAAATGCGCTCCAGAATCCAAGCAGTTCCGTAATAAGTCTGTATATAAATTTCACCCTGAAATATATCACAGGTCTGACTCTTAATATTTTTATTGTACAATAAGAATCTTTATTAACATCAAAAATGCCCGAATGTATAATTGACCCTACCACGCAGGTAAGAACCAGCGTAAAAAACACAAAGCAGTCTTCCGTTGAAAAACCGGAAGTTCCCACTGTCGTAATTTTTGAAAAAACCAGCTTTGGTACATACATAAATACCATTACATAAGCATAAATTTTTATAATTTTCCATAAGAAAAACAAGAGTTCACCGGTGACAAACAAGCTTGCCTTTTCCCTGCTCTCGTTTTCTTTTTCTTTATAAAAAGGCAGATCTGCTATAATATTTCCAAGCATATTCGCATGTCTTACAGCTTCTATCCTGATACATTGGAGATATTCTTTAATCATTACCGGTTTCCTCACTTCCACTTAGAACGGTTCTGACATCCTCTGCCGGCAATGACAGAATGTGTCCGTCCTCAAAGCATAAAAATTCATCACAGAAAGCTTCAGCTATATCAGGATTTTCCGTCGCAACAATAACAATACGATCTTTTTTAAGGTCATCTATAATTGCTTTCATTCTGTTAATGCGTCTCTTATTGCTGTTCTTAACCGGCTCATCAAATATTATAACGGACGGTTTTAACAAAATAACAGCCAATACCTGTATCTTACGTTTTTCATTATAAGAATATTCTTTTATAAGGTTGTTTCTCTTCGCAACATTAAGCCCGACCATATCAAAATAATCATCAGCCGTTCTGCCTTCTGTTACACAAAGAGGGTGTATTTCTATAAGATAATCAAAAAATTCATAACCTGTCATATATTCCGGAACAACCGCAGAATCCGCAACGATTCCGAAATCGCTGTACTTAATTCTATGCTCTTTCCAATCAGCTTCAATACGGATATATCCTGAATCTATGCCCGTTTCCCCGCATATACACTTGAGGAATGTAGTCTTGCCGTCATCTTTATTTCCTACTATTCCGTATGAAATACCATGGGAAAATGAAAATGATGCACCATCAAGTATAGTCTTATCGCCATATTTCTTCTTTAAATCACGAACTACAAGTCTCAAAATAATATCCTCCGTAAAGCTATATTTATTATATTTT
>ENA-OPES01000140-OPES01000140.1-human-gut-metagenome-genome-assembly--contig:-NODE-140-length-11530-cov-3.211329_pt1 | contig 11530 bp, 4 predicted proteins | sample MGYA00241305_ERZ501544 | MGnify/ENA primary metagenome ERZ501544 (study PRJEB25962, sample SAMEA2042430) | human gut metagenome | biome: human gut; feature: human-associated habitat; material: faeces...
TAACGCGCTGGTTCCGCCACTGGTCGGTATACGTCGGAGGCGAAAACCTTACCGGCTTCACCCAGAAGACATCTATCTACGGTGCAGACAATCCCTGGGGCACGGGCTTCGAGCCTACACTTGTATGGGGCCCAGTGCACGGCCGTATGTTCTATGCCGGAGTGAGGATAAACATCGGAAGGATGCAGTAAACCGAACAAAGTACAGACAAATTATCATACAAAAAATAAAACCAAACAGATAAAACAGAAATTTATGAAACGACATTTTTTATTATTGACATTGGCGCTGTGCGCTATCACAAGTTTTGCCAAAGACATCAAGACTATCATCGTAACCACAAATCCGCAGATGCACTGCGAGGCATGCGAGAACAAGATTAAGAGCAACATGCGCTTCGAGAAGGGCATAAAGGCAATAGAGACAAACATCAGCCGACAGGAGGTTACACTGACCTACGACGCCGACAAGACAACGCCCGAAAAACTGATGAAGGGCTTTGAGAAAATCGGATATACCGTTAAGACCGGCTGCGACAAGAAGCAAACTTGCTGCGAGAAACAGCAGGCAAGTTGCGGACAAAAACAGAATTGCTGCGACAAGGCACAGGCGGGCTGCAGCAAACAACAGGCAAACTGTGAGAAGAAACAGAACTGCTGCGACAAGCAACAGACAGGATGCAAACAAGACTGCAAGAATTGCAGCAAAACCGAATGCTGTAAGAAGAAGTAAAACAGGTATAGACTTGAAAACAAAAAATACACGGCAGGGAAAAGCCCTGCCGTGCTGCAATCTGAATTTTAATGTTACGCGACTCACGTCGAATAACAATTTACCTGCATTCTACTTAACTTGTATTTTATAGATCTTACCATTCGAATATTTCACAATATTCAATTTTCCTCTAACCAATGAGTTAAGTTTCTTTCCGGTAATATCATATATTTCAACATCACCATTCTGTATATCATCGATTGTTATTCCATAAATTCCGGTTGCCTCTTCATACTCTTTCTGAGCTTTTTCAGCATCTGCTAGAAGCTTTGCAATAGCATCTTTTACTGTCTGAGAGTCGATCGTGCTTTCTTCTGTAAGCTTAACAGCCTCATAATCACTTTCTACTTTCTCCGAAATTTCATCGATTTCATCCTGAATGGCCTTAATGTCATCAACAAACTGATCAGCTACGTCCTTACACTCGGTATTGACAGTCTCTTCAGCGGAATCGAGTTCTGCCTGAAGGGCCTCAAGTTCTTCTGTCAGACGGGCATAAGCAGCCTCATTGGCATCAACCACAGCCTGAGCAGCCTTGGCATCAGAAAGGAGTTTTTCGATAGAGTCTTTCACTGACTGAGAATCAATTGTACTCTCTGCAGTAAGTTCACCTGCCTCATAAGCTGTCTTTATGCTGTCTGAGATTGCTGTGATGCGAGTCTGGATTCTGTCGATCACTTCTGTAAACTGAGAGACAACATCTTTACACTCAGTATTGATTGTTTCCTTTGCGGCATCGAGTTCTGTCTGAAGTGAAGTTATTTGAGCGGTCAGACGCTTGTACGCCTCTTCGTTTACAGCTTCCTTATTGCCCTGAGCAGCCAAAGCATTTTCAACAAGAGCTTTTATCGATGTAGCTATATCATCGGCTCCGGCCTGAACATCAGCAAGACCTTCGGCCAAAGTTTCATTGGCATAAGAGTCATCAACGACCTTCTGCAAACTATCAATCTTTGCTACTATTGCAGCTTCAGCGGCAAGAATGTCTTCGTTATCCTTAACGTTAGCGGCATTTGCGGCAATGCTGTCAACTGCCTCGTTGTACAAATTACGCAATGAATCTACCAATGCCTTTGCCGGAGTATAATGTGCAAGATAAGAGTTTGTAACACTAAGTTTCACTTCGTCATAGAGGCCGAAAGCATTACCGTTCTCGTTAGAAACAATAACATCATTTATCACAAGATCAGATTTCAGCGCCAATGTTTCGTCAGCCTTAACATAGAAAGCCAGCACCTCACCTGTTGTTCCGGCAAAATTCTCTGTTGTCATACCAGCAACAGCAATCTTCAATTTGCCGTCAGATGTCATGTTAGAGCTTATAGTAGCATTCTGAGGCAGACGGCTGCCATACTCAAACTTCGGTTTACCGTTGTCTTTAACTTCAAACGAAAGTCCTTGAGGCAAAGTTATCAGAGCCTGCATGCCTCTTACGTTAATAAAGTTGTCGAGCACAAGGCTTACCTTCTTTGATGTTCCGTCGGTCTTTATAGCCAATGTGTCAGCAGCTGTATAAAGTTTTCCTACATAAGGAGCTACATCTGCGCTAAAGTCAGCCATGGGGAAACTCTTTGTATAGCCGTCTTCACCTTTTTCATGGCTGCTGCCAAGGATGTTTGTGAAGTCTATTTTACCGGCTTTTACAAAACTGTTTTCAGCCTTAACCTTAAAATAAGCTACGGCACCGCTGTCGCCAAAGATAGAGACAGTGTCTGAAGGAACAATAAGCAAACGGAGATTGCCGTCAGAAAGAGTGCTCATAAAAAGAGAATGGTAGTCGCGGTCAAGACGTACTTCATCGCGTGTCAGACTGTTGGCTACATAAACGATACCATCGGGAAGGGCTATATCCATCTGCAAAGCAGTAATCCTGTCGCTGTTGTCAAGACATACAGCAACAGTCTTTTCCTCGCCTGGCTTTATGTTAAAGCTCTCTATCGTCACCTTGTTGTCGGCCAATGCGCAAGCAAAAGAACCAACCGCCATAAGGCATGCCATAATCAGCCGTGAGGCAAAGTGACATTTAAGAATGTTTGTTTTTATCATACTCAATTTTTAAACTAAATGGTTTCTTGAAATTATTTTCCTTAAACAGAAGGCGTGACAGCCTACGTGACGCCACGCCTTCATGTCCATAAGAGTATAATTCTATCTAACTTTCAGGGTCTCAATTATTTGCGAAGCACTTTTTTGGTTGAACCGTCTGAGCCACGCAGGATGTTAACACCCTTCTTCAGAGTCTTCATCACCTGACCGCCTACAGAGTAGATCTTATCCTTCAGACTCTTGTCTGCGTCAACACCGCCGATACCTGTTGTGCCCTCGCCTGTGCCGTCGATGCTGTAGGCAATACCTCTTACATCAGAAGCAAACACGTTAGCGATGCTTATGTTGCCGTCAACCTTGCCAGCAAGTTCGAGCAATACAACAGCCTCGCCGTTGGTGCCGAGCGCGCTGTTCTGCATAGAGCTTACAACCACACGCTGTGTGCCGTCGGCCAATGTGTTCTGATAGAGGTTGTGCTCGCTGCTGCCGGATGTAGCACTGAGCAGTGTTACACCTGCCGGGAGCTTGATGTCCATCTGTGCGCCTACATATGCAGCAGAACCATTAATCCTGACAGCCACACGTGTCACGTCGCCATTGCTTTCTTTAGCAAGTTCGAGGCTACCTGCAGCACCCTGCTGAGCTGCCTCATAGCGTGCCACTGCTCTCAGGCCTGTATTATTGTTGCCGAGAATAGCATTTGTAACAGCTGTAACGTCACCGATATTTATGTTGCCATCCTCGTTTACATCAGCTGCAAGATATTCCATTGAGCCTTCATCTACCGTCTCAACCTCAAGAACATAGTTCAGAATCTGAGTATAGTCGTCTACCAGTACCGAACCGTCGCGGTTAACGTCGCCAAGGATATAAGCATAACCTTCGGCATCTGCCTTCAGGCTGTTAAGCTGCTCTGTCAGCTCGCCATAACGCTCCCATACGGCAGGAACGGCCTCTGTCATATAGTCGATAGCCACGCCCTGAACTCCGGTTTCTTCATCGAGCAACGGATTTCCGTCAAGGTCTTGATTTACAGTACCATTATTATATGCATCTGAATTATAAGTATAAAGCAATCCAATTAATCTATTGAGACGAAGACGTTCAGCTCTAAGTTCATCTCCGTTTTCCTCTGTATACTTGCTTGTGTTTATAATATTCGAAACCTTATTATAAAGAGCCAACAAGCCAGACTTGTTCTCATTACTATTATAAATACGCTGCTCAAGCTCATCATATGTTGCATATTTATCTAAATCTGCAATACATAATTCAACAAGGGACTTGTTTACATTCTCACTATTTTCTGTCAAAGAGAACGCTGCATTGGTTTCCTCAAGTATCTGACGGTCATAATCAATTACGCCTCTAACATCTTCAATATAATATTGATATTGTTTTATATCGAAGAATTCGTAATTGCTAATCTTCTCAACAACAGCATCGAGACTTGCCTCCAGCTTGTCGAGCTCTGCTGTAAGCTCTACATACTTCGCATCGTTGATTGTGTATGGTTTCTGAGCATCAGCAATATCCTGTGTGAGCTTAGCCAACTCTGCCTCAACAGCTGCTATGCCGGTAGAGAGTTTGCCTTCATAGAACAATATTGAGCCAGCCTCAGCATACTTGGCTATTTCGGCGCTCATATTGTCGATAGAAGTCTTAACGGCAGCGAGAGCCCCAGTGTAATCTTTTTGTACATTTTCATGGCATCCGTTAAGAGCCTCAACCTCGGCATTATACTTGCTCTCTACCTCGGCTAAAGCAGAGTTAAGAGTTTCTATTGTTGTAGCAGCAAGATTTGCATCATAATATGCAGCAAGCTCGGCACGCATTGTGGCAATCTTTGTCTCAAACTCAAGATACTTAGGCTGCTTGTCTTTCTCATCGAGAGCGATGAAGTCAGCATCTGTTTCCATATCTTCAAGTTCTTCAGCCATAGAGTTTATCTTTTCGATATAAGCATCTACCTCGGCAACCTTGTCTGTACCTTCTACAGCTGCGGCAGCTTTGTTCTGATCACCCTTGAGCGAAACTATCTCATCTGCAAGTCTAAGACTTTCTCTATCATTTGCAGTGACATAAATAGATGCTATTGCAGCTTCTATGCCAGCACAATTTGTCTTAAATGCTCCCTCACCGTCATCATAGTAGTCAACACATCCGCCTGATGACAACTTACGATCAATGATTGATTGCTGTGTGTTTAAAAGATTCTGAGCTGTTACCTCACCGCAATCAACTGTAATTACATAGCCATTTACAAATTCCGCTGCAGCTTCAAGACTTGCCTGAAGTTCACCGAGAGCAGCCTTCATTGCATTGTAAGCCTCTTTATTGGCAACCTGATCCTGTGATGCAGCCTTTGCGTCAGAATAAATTGTACTGCTTTCAAACGGAGCAAGCAAAGCCTTTATTGACGGCAGACTTGCATACAAATTGCCCTTTTCTACTTCTGTATATGCATTCTTAGCAGCAGTAACAGTAGCCTCAACAAGTGCATCATAACTATCAATTATCTGCTGCTTTTTTGTTCCGTCTGTATCGCCGATATATTCAAAAGTTTCAAGGTCGGCGCTTTCTTTAGCCACCTGCTCGTCGATAGCTGTAATAACAACTGTCCATTCACGCTGTGCAGCATCTTCCTTATCTGCAACAAGCAGTTCGTCGATAGTGGCGAAAGCGTTAAGATGAGCATCAACAGATAAAGCAAAATACTTGTCGGCAAAATCTTTATTTGCATCTGCAACAATCTTTCTTACATCAGAGAATGATTTTGCTATAACATCAGAATTATAACCGGCATCTGTCAATTCTGTAATTGCTGCATCCAACTTAGCGTTTGCCAAAGCAAAGTTGTTACTGAACACACTCTTGGCAACGGTGCTTACAGCGTTATCAAGTGCAGCTACAGCATCATTTATCTTTGTAATATAAGTTTCAGCCTCTGCCTTATGAGACTCAGCAGCATCGAATATTGCCGGACTTACAGTTGCCAGATATTCTTCTGAAACATTACTTTCAAGTACACGAAGGTCTGTAAGTATACCATTGATTGCAGCATTAGCTGTAGTTACAGCTTCATTTGCAACTGATACAAGTTCAGAATTTGTAAGGGCACTGAACTTAGCTATTGTGGTGAGGGCCTCATTATAAGTATTTCTTGCATCCTTCACAGTAGCAGTAAACGCGTCATAGCGTGCCTTGTTGTCTGCTGCAACAGCTGCATTATAGCCTTCTTCCTGAGTGTCGGCAATAGCCTTAACAGTAGTCTTAATCTCATTCAGTTTCGCCAATACATTCTCATTCTCAGCAACCGATTTACCTTCATTGTAATTCTTCAGCATCTGTGCATTCAGTTCTGTAAGAGCTGTCTGCTGCTCTGTGAGCTGCTTAAGGTATTCCTGAACGATACTTGTCTGGTCGCCGGTTGAAATCTTGTAATAAGTTTCAGACCAATATTCGTTTGTCTTTTTATACTCTGCAACCTGCTCCTCGTATGTTGTCTGGTTATTCTTTGCATCAGTGCCAACGGCCTTAATAAGGGTATTAAGGTTTTTGAGTTGTGCTATAATCGTTGCTGAAATCTCTGCGCAGTTGCGGTCTTCACCTGAATAAGCGTCAAGAGCTTTCTGCTTCAAAGTTGCGAGATTATCGCTGTAGCCGCTGATTAAACCGTCATAATAAGCCTTTGCCTCAGCATTTATACCTTCAACGGCAGCTACTGCATCTGTTGCCTTTGTTATATTAGCATCGATATCAAGATCAGCGATTGTCTTCTGTATCTCGGTATAAGCCTTATAGTTGGCCGTAGAAGCCTGAGCAGCCTCGCGTGCTGCCTCAACATCAGCAGATATCGCATTCAGCTTGCTCTCAATGCCTTCAACCTTATTGCCCTCTTCATCTTCACTGTCAGCCCATGAAGCAACAAGTGTCTCTGTAGCATCTGCATCATTAACGGCCTGACGCTGCTCATCAATTTTGCCATTCAGCTCATTTACCATAGCAGTAAACTCGTCTGCTCTTGAAGCATCCTCGTTCAACTCTTCTACGCCTTTGATCGTGCTGCGGTTTCCAAGAAGCTGTGTCACTATGCCGTTAATAACTTTGTCGGCTGCTGTCTTGGCATCTTTATTGGCCTGAACCTTTTCTTTTACTCCGTTAGCCTCTTTTATCAGTTCGTCAATCTTGGTATTTATTTTGCTTACTTCTGTCGTCACACTTGTAAGCACTGCCATTGCAGCAGCCTTATCAGACTCTGTTTTTGCGCCTTCAATCTTACTTTCCTGATCTCTAAGCTCTGCTTCGATGGCAGCCTTCTTATTATTGATATCGCCGTGTGAAAGTCCGAGTTCTTCCTGGCTCCAACTATAGGCATTAATCTTACCATAAGCTCCCTCAACAAGAGTTGTTGCCTGCGCAAGAAGTTTCTCCAACGCAATGCTTACCACATCCTCATCATACTTAGCTTTATCGGTATCATAAGAATTAACCAAAGTTTCGGCTTTACCTTCAATTTCAACTTTTGCGGTGTATGCCTCGTCAGCTACTTCAATAAGCTTATCACTATGTTCTTTGCCTTCAAGGTCGAGGGCTTCATCCTTATCAGTTGTTATCTCTTTTATAGTAGCCTTGAAGCCGTCGATCTTATCGCCATAAGTTACTTTTTTCTGGTCTGTAGATTCTGCATATACATATACCGAACGGTTGGTAACTTTCTCTTCAAGGTAAGCGATGGCCATATTACAGTTTGCAACCTCACCAACAATAATCTCGTATGCGTCAAGGGCATCCTTAGCAGCTTGCTGATATGCAGCAACAGTCGCAGATATTTCGTTGATTGCATCTGTGTTGTCTGTCTGATATTTAACGCACGTTCCTTCTTTCAGAGCAGTCTCAGCACCTGATTTAAAGCCATCTATGCTCTTCTGGATAGCAGCTTCTTCTGTTGCATATTTTCCGCTTACAACATACGCCTTGTCTGTTGATACCAACGCATTTACGACTTTCTTTGCATCGTCGAATTCTTTCTGCTTATCTTTCAGAAGATCTGTAACTGCACCCCAAGCGTTATAGTTGTCAACAGCATCTTGCGAACCACTTGTAAGTTCATCGATAGCTGTGCTTATCTTGCTTACTGTTTCTGAGTAATCCTTGCTGTCGATTGTATTATCCGCATTGTCAGCCTCTATTGTGCTGCTAAATGCGTCGATAGATGCCTGTATCTTGCTGATCGTCTCTGCAAACTCAGCATTGTCGCCTACGCCCGGAGTTTTCTTCAAAGCGTCAAGACGGTCTTGCAGGCCTTTCAAGTCTGCCTTAGCTTTTGTATAGGCTTCTTTAAGGGCTTTTGCCTTGTCAACATAAGTTGTCTTCAGCTCGTTGATTGAAGCTGTATATTCTGCAAGTTTGGCAAGATTTTCTTCTTTTGCAGTTGCCGCACCGGCATGATTCTCATCTGTTCCGTTAGCCTTCTCAACGGTCATGATATTTACATAAACGGCGTTAAGCTCTGTCTGTGCCTTTGTGCGCAGTGCCTCATAGACATCAGGATGAGTATCGTCACCCTGCAGGCCGCTATAGATTTCCTGCTGAGATTCGGTATAAAGAGTCTTGATTGTTGCAATAGCCTCACCCACCTCTACATAAGCGGCATGATCAGCTTGAGCTGATTCTATCGCATCAGAATAGTCTGATATAAGACCATTTATCTTTGTTACAAATTTGTTGTTATATTCTGTCGTAAACTTTACGCCGGCAGTACCTTTTGCATATGCGGCATCGGCTTCAGTTTTATATTTTTCAATCTCTTCGCTGATAGTGTCGTAAGCACCTTTTGTCATTGCCTCAACATATGTTTTCTCGTCAGCATCAGCTATTGCATCAACAGCGGCCTTAGCTGTAGCAAGAGCTGTTGTCTGTGCTTCATAAACCTTCTTAGCCTCAGCATAAGCAGAAGAGTTGTTTGCCTGAGCGTCAACTTTCTTGCTGAATTCTGCTATTTCGTTGTAAATTGCAGATTTTTCAAGAGTCTCGGCATAAAGACCATACTCTATATATTTAGCATAAGAGTCTTCATTGTCGTCAGCAATGGCTGCCACCTTAGTTGCCAATGAGCTGGCTTCCTGCAATAGAACCTTTCCGGCCTCATCTTCAGCATAAATTTTAGAAGTAGCCTCACTAAGCATTGATGTGAGCACGCTCTTGGCATTTGCAAAGTTATAGACCAGTGTCAGTTTAAATCCGCCTACTTTATACTGGCTTCCATCCTTGCTCTCAATGCTGATGATTACGTCTTTAACAGCATTAATCTTGAACTGGCCATTAGCAGCAAGTTCTTTTCCGTCAATCAAGATCTTAGCATTCTCATTAGTTTCAGCTGTAAGCGTATATGTTCCGGGATACAGCTTTCCGATATTCTGCGTGACTGTTGCACCAGACGGAGAAACAATCAGTCCGCTCTCAATTTCCAAGTCAGACGCACCTTCCCAGTCGGTTGCAGCATCTGTCTTAATCTGATCTACATCCGCATTGGCCCATGCCGGCATAGTTGAAGCCGAGGTCACAGCGAGAAGAGAAACCAGTACATTTTTTCTCATAATTCAGCGTTTTTAAAATTAAAGTTTATTTTATAATTTATGTTTCAGTATCACCATGCACACCTTATTTATATATGTGTATGCATACATTTGCAGACAAAATTAAACACATTTTATGCAGGCATGGCATTATAAAGCCGTGTTATTCGTGAACCCTGCCATTCTTTTCGTGAATTTACTTCCATAAACAACATATCAGCGAAATGGAGCAATTTATCAAAGAATATACAACAGCACTTTGCAGCCACCTCAGACGCTCTGAGATGTTATATAAAAACAATGATTCTGCATACATCGAATTATGTTAAAAGAGCCTTGCCCTGCCTACACGAAACAGACAAGGATACAGAAAAATTCTGACACTTAAACCCAAAATTCTCAGTAAACGACAAGAATGACTATTCGACATGAACATTGGGCATACACAGCGGTTGGCAATAAGCACTTATGTTACAGGCAAGGCACATCAAAGTATTGATTTTTTTGTCCGGACAGCCATATAGTTTAATCCGCAAGAAGCAAAGACCGCCCATCCCATAAAAACTGCAAGCAGAACATATGCCTTCCGTTAAAAATCCGCCAATACGACTTTATACCGGACACAGATTGAAAGCAAAACCAGACTTAAAGGTTTCAAATCATTAACCTATCATTTACGTGTAGTTAACGGGCCACTTTTTATGAGAAAACAGCCCGTTTTTCAGCAGCAAACAAACCGTTTGCCGTTGCCACCCAAAATACTGCATTTTCCCGGTGCAGAATACGCTTAAAACTAGCATAAACCAACCACAACAATACACCTTAATTAGAGATGTATATTTCATACTTGGCTTTCATGTGCCAAACTATGTTCAATCAGAGTTCTCATCATTCCGTTTTAATAGATTAATTTCTGTGCCTGTGTTAATTCCCGCAATAATTTTATCTGTCCGCCTGAGATACGGCCTCATCCAGCAGTCCCATTAACGTACGCAATACCGGTTTAGGCAAATGTATCGTATGATTAACCCCATGACTGTCAGAAACCAGCAAAACTTGCTTTATTGCATTTACATGAAACACATATCCTATGTTTACAATATATGTTCTGCCCAGTCTTACAAATCGCTTACGAAACTGCTGTTTTTCATGTATAGCGTCCTCCACTTTTGAAAGCCCGAAAGGTATCATAAAATGCGTACCTGATGAATAATATATATGAGTATAATGATCGTCTGCCTTAAAATACATCGTCTGGTTAAGGTCAACAACATACAACTCACCATAAACAATAAAACGTAATTTAGTCTGCATAAGTTAATACCATGCCAACTGTGCGGCATATCACTGTGCCCGCTTTCCAATAAGCACAAAATTATCAAATTCTCAATTATTAGTCAATTGCAATATACAGAAAAAAGCGTGGAAAACTTGCCCGCCAGCCGTCCCACACACTGAGGCTCTCGCATTGCCCATATCAGCAGAACAGATGACGTGCAGTTCCACGCTGATATGAACATAACATCCCTACTTGCCCTTGCCCCGGCAAAATAGCCAAGATACAAAGGCAATATAGGAATGTTCTTTTGCACACATCCCGTGACCATCTGCCTCGCCATGTCTTGACTGATACTTCGAATTTGCGAGATTCCAGTGTGTCAAGAACAAAGCGTCAAAGCAAACGCCTTTCTAATACATGCACATCCTTATCAAACACAGACCTTATTTAATAACCTGCATACGCAAGAATGCTTTGCAAATATAATTAAAACATTTTATCCAAACAACTTTAAATGCCATAATTTTAAGGTCCCTGTATATTTTTTTTACTAAAAAATAACTTTTGTAAACTACTTATTTACACAAAAAAACATACACTATGCTATGTTCTGATTTTTATCCGTAACTTTGCATTTCGGAACATAGATAAAATCTTACTTAAAGAAAGTAAAAATGAAGAAACTTCACCCCATAATGTTCGCAGGAACAGGCAGCGACGTCGGCAAGAGCGTGGTGGCGGCCGGTTTCTGCCGCATATTCAAACAGGACGGATACTGTCCGGCACCATTTAAGGCGCAGAACATGGCGCTCAACTCGCTCATCACAGCAGACGGCAGGGAAATGGGCCGTGC
>ENA-OPES01000169-OPES01000169.1-human-gut-metagenome-genome-assembly--contig:-NODE-169-length-10452-cov-2.067712_pt1 | contig 10452 bp, 10 predicted proteins | sample MGYA00241305_ERZ501544 | MGnify/ENA primary metagenome ERZ501544 (study PRJEB25962, sample SAMEA2042430) | human gut metagenome | biome: human gut; feature: human-associated habitat; material: faeces...
TCCTGAAGAACTCTGCTTCTACTCAAAAGGAACAACGGATATCGAATTTTTATTCCCATTCGGATGGGGCGAACTCTGGGGTATTGCTGACAGAACGGACTATGACCTTACACAGCATCAGAACACATCAGGACAGGATATGTCTTACTTTGATGACGAGGACAATTCAAAATATATTCCTTATGTTGTTGAGCCATCACTTGGCGCAGACAGAGTTACACTCGCATTCCTTTGCTCTGCTTATGACGAAGAAGAGCTTGAAGGCGGGGATGTGAGAACAGTCCTTCATTTCCATCCGGCACTTGCACCTGTAAAAATCGGAGTACTTCCATTATCAAAGAAGCTTAACGAAGGTGCAGAAAAGATTTATGCAGACCTTTCTAAGAAATATAACTGTGAATTTGATGACAGAGGCAATATCGGTAAGAGATACAGAAGACAGGACGAAATCGGAACTCCATTCTGCGTTACTTATGACTTTGATTCTGAGACAGACGGCTGTGTAACAGTAAGAGACAGGGACACAATGGCTCAGGAAAGAATTAAGATAGAAGATCTTAATAAATATTTTGAGGATAAATTTACATTCTAATGAAGTGCGATAAATGCGGATTTGAACATAATAACAGAAATGCCTGCCCTAAATGCGGCGCAAGGGTAATCTTTGTAAACGAGGATTATGCCAGAAGAAGGAAGGAATGGGAGGAGGCCAACCGTAACGGAAAGCAGAGCAACATTCCTCCGGGAATCATGTATTCCACAAAGGAAGAACATGATATGAAGCATGGCAGGGACAGGATTGTTAACATTAAGGAAGAAGGGTCGGATTCCGGCCTTTCTTTTGTTGCGCTTAAGGACAAAATAATTAAAGCAATCGCTACAGTCATTGTTAAGTGCAGAAAAAAAACAAAAAAACCTGAATTTGCAGGTAAAGAAACACTTGATACCTCAAAACTTGTGCTTTCCCATAAGGTCTTTAAAGACCATAAGAAAAAGTTTATTATCGGTGGACTTGCTATTGTTTTAATCGCAGTTGCGGTTCCTGTTACGGTTTACAACATAAAAAGGATGGACCGCTCAGATGTGCTCTTTTTTGACGGCACTAAAATTGCCTCAGTTAAAAATCCTGCTTCACCCCTGCTTGAAATAGCGGATTACAAGGAGATATATGAAGTCAATGACCGGGATTTTCTTATTACAAGAGAAAAAGGCTTCGTTATATGCCGTAACGGCAGTGTTTCGGAAATTGCCTGTGATAACCCTGTTTACATAACGGCAAACCGGGATTTGTCCGCACTTATTTTCCAGAGCAATGAAAAAATATACATATATGACGGCGGGATAACCGATACGGGAATACAGGCCGCCGATATAAGCAAAGACGGGTGCATGATAAGTGATGACGGAAGTTTTTATGCCATTACAACCATTGTATCCGATAAGGACAATTCCCGGTACAGCCTTTTTACCGGAACCGGAGAAAATGCCGGAAAAATTATTTCCGATGACAGGCAGAAAGTAATGATTGATGTGAATGATGACGGCACGATGCTTTATCTTGACATGGGTAATGCCGAGTACGGCATCGTAAATGACAGGGCACTTACATATTATGACGGCAGCACTGTCAGAAAAATCGCAGATGATGTGATGGATTACAGGTATCTTGATACAGAAGATTTGATATATTACACTGACAGGGATGGTAATCTTTTTGCATATTATGACGGAATAACAAAAAAAGCCGATAATAATGTGGATTCCTTCTGCGATAATGCCTTGGATGAGGATAATGCATACTATCTGAAAGAAAACGGATGTTACCTTGCGGACAAGGATGCTGACTACACAACCCCGTTATTCAGGACTTCGTTATCAGATATTACGTTGTATTATGACACAGCTGATAATTATGCATATATTACGGATTCCGGCAGCCTTTATTTTGCCGGTAATGTACCTTCCGGTGCTTCTGCTGTAAAGATATGTGAAAAAGATTATGGCGAGGAACCTGTATTTACCGGAAAGAATATGTATATCGTTGACGCGGACAACAATCTTTTAAAACTTTATGGCGACAACAGAATTATTGACACCGGCGTAAGCAATCTTACCGCCGTTGTTAATTCCGATGCAGTATGTTATGTCAAAAACGGAATTGGTTATATTAATCAGTCAAATAATGATAAAGTCAGAAAAATCTCACAGAAAAACAACTTTTTACAGTGGGATAAAATAATATATTCAGAAAAAAACTATTATTTTGTAACAAAAGAAAATTCCCTTTACGAAGTATCGAAAAAAGGTAATTATAAAACAATAGGCGAAACCGTCAAAATATGTATTTTTGTGGACTAAAATTCTTGAAATTTTTCTGCATTATGGTATACTGTTATAGGTTAGACTATAGTTTTAGTGATAATTAATTTATTAGGAGGAATTATTAAATGGCAAACAAATGGGTTTACATGTTTAGCGAAGGCGACATGACTATGCGTAATCTTCTTGGTGGTAAGGGTGCCAACCTTGCTGAAATGACAAGCATCGGACTTCCGGTACCACAGGGATTCACAATTACAACAGAAGCTTGTACTCAGTATTATGAGGACGGACGTAAGATTAACGACGAAATCATGGCTCAGGCTATGGAAGGCGTTAAGAAGATGGAAGAAATCAACGGCAAGAAGTTCGGAGATCTCAAGAATCCACTCTTAGTTTCAGTTCGTTCAGGTGCAAGAGCATCTATGCCTGGTATGATGGATACAATCCTCAACCTTGGTCTTAACGATGATGTAGTTGCAGCTATGATCGCCGGCAATTCAGATCCTGCTTTTGAACGTTTCGTATATGACTCTTACAGACGTTTCATCCAGATGTTCTCTGACGTTGTTATGGAAGTTGGTAAGAAGTATTTTGAACAGTTAATCGACAAGATGAAAGAAGAAAAGGGCGTTAAGTTCGACGTTGAACTTACAGCAGCAGATCTTAAGACATTAGCTGAACAGTTTAAGGCTGAATACAAGAACCAGTTAGGAACAGATTTCCCTTCTGATCCTGTAGAACAGTTAAAGTTAGCTATCGAGGCTGTATTCCGTTCATGGGATAACCCACGTGCTAACGTTTATAGAAGAGACAATGATATCCCTTATTCATGGGGTACAGCAGTTAACGTAATGCCAATGGTATTCGGTAACTTAAATAATGAATCCGGTACAGGTGTTGCATTTACAAGAGATCCTGCTACAGGTGAGAAGAAGCTCATGGGTGAGTTCCTCATCAATGCACAGGGTGAAGACGTAGTTGCAGGTGTTCGTACACCAATGCCTATCGCCCAGATGGAACAGGAATTCCCAGAAGCATACGCTGAATTCATCAAAGTATGTGACACTCTTGAAAATCATTATCATGATATGCAGGATATGGAATTCACAGTTGAGAATAAGAAATTATACATGCTTCAGTGCCGTAACGGTAAGAGAACAGCTCAGGCTGCACTCCAGATCGCATGTGACCTTGTTGATGAAGGACACAAGACAGAAGCTGAAGCAGTTGCTATGATTGATCCTCGTAACCTTGATACATTACTTCATCCACAGTTTGATGCTAAGGCTCTTAAGGCTGCAACACCAATCGGAAAAGGTCTTGGTGCTTCTCCTGGAGCTGCTTGCGGTAAAGTCGTATTCACAGCAGATGACGCTGCTGAATGGGCTGCAAAGGGTGAAAAGGTAGTTCTTGTACGTCTTGAGACATCTCCAGAAGATATCACAGGTATGAAGGCTGCCCAGGGTATCCTTACAGTTCGTGGTGGTATGACATCACACGCTGCCGTTGTTGCCCGTGGTATGGGTACATGCTGTGTATCAGGATGTGGCGAAATTGCTATGGACGAAGAGAACAAGAAGTTCACATTAGCAGGACAGACATTTACAGAAGGTTCTGAAATCTCTATCGATGGTACAACAGGTAACATCTACGCAGGAATCATTCCTACAGTTGATGCCCAGATCGCAGGTACATTCGGAAGAGTTATGGCTTGGGCTGACAAGTTCAGAACACTTAAAGTAAGAACTAACGCAGACACACCAGCTGACGCTAAGAAGGCTCGTGAACTCGGTGCAGAAGGTATCGGTCTTTGCCGTACAGAGCATATGTTCTTTGAAGAAGACAGAATTGCTGCATTCCGTGAAATGATCTGCTCAGATACAGTTGAAGAAAGAGAAGCAGCTCTTGAAAAGATTCTTCCATACCAGCAGGGAGATTTCAAGGCATTATACGAAGCTCTTGAAGGTAATCCGGTTACAATCAGATTCCTTGATCCACCTCTTCATGAATTCGTTCCTACAGAAGAAGCTGACATCGAGAAGCTTGCAAAGGCTCAGGGCAAGTCAGTAGAAGATATCAAGAATATCATCGCTTCATTACACGAATTCAACCCAATGATGGGTCACAGAGGATGCCGTCTTGCTGTAACTTATCCGGAAATCGCTAAGATGCAGACAAAGGCAGTTATCCGTGCAGCTATCGAAGTTCAGAAAGCTCATCCAGACTGGACAGTTAAGCCTGAAATCATGATTCCACTTGTATGTGAAGTTAAGGAATTAAAATTCGTTAAGAAAGTAGTTGTTGAGACAGCAGATGCTGAAATCGCAGCAGCAGGTGCTAAGCTTGAATATGAAGTTGGTACAATGATTGAAATCCCTAGAGCAGCTCTTACAGCTGACGAAATCGCTAAGGAAGCTGACTTCTTCTGCTTCGGTACTAACGATTTAACACAGATGACATTCGGTTTCTCAAGAGATGATGCAGGTAAGTTCTTAAATGCTTACTATGATACAAAGATCTTCGAGAACGATCCATTTGCTAAGCTTGACCAGACAGGTGTTGGCAAGTTAATGGATATGGCTATCAAACTTGGTAAGCCGGTTAATCCAAAACTTCATGTAGGTATCTGTGGAGAACACGGTGGAGATCCTTCATCAGTTGAATTCTGCCACAAGATTGGTCTTGATTATGTATCATGTTCACCATTCCGTGTACCTATCGCAAGACTTGCAGCAGCTCAGGCAGCTATTGCTAACAAATAATCTTTAAGATTAATATATCTTTTAATCAGCCCCGCTTTATGCGGGGCTGATGTTCATTAAAGTCAATTATTTCCCTTATAAAATATAATAATAACAATGAAATGGATAGAGAAACAGCAACGTGATGTGTCACCGTAGCGGTGCGTGATGCCGTAGTGGGGCGTGTCGTGGTGGGGCGTGATGCCGGGAATCTCTACCCAAACAGTGGTTTTTACCGGGAAAAGGTAGAGATTCCAAGCCATGCCGTCCGGAAATCTCTACCTAAACAGCGGAAATCCCGGGAAAGGTATAGAAAGCAACAACATAATAAAAATGAAAAGGAGAATTGCTTATGACAAAAATAACAGAAGAAATTAAAAAATTATTAGCAGAGAAAAAAAGAATGTATAGGGAAGCTGTAACATACATTGATAAAGCTCCGAAAGGTGTTTTGAAATATCACGGTTTTTTGAATTAATAATTTACAAACATACGGTGGTTTGTTGATTTTGTTGCATTTCTTGCAATAAAAAGAGCAATGGTTTGAATATCGAGGACATTTCAATTCTTTGCTCCTTAAGTCACAGTCTTTATAATGCTTGCAGAGATTACATTTGTAGCTGTACCCGGCAGGAATCGTTTTTGAGTAACGCTTTACTTCTTTTGAAATGGTGGATGGGTCTTTGTGTAAGACAGATCCTATTGAAGAAAAAGTACTTTTCTGTAACAGTTCCTGTTCAATATATGTCCTGTTGGACAGGGTTAAATGTTTTTGATCATGTTCGTTCATATGATAATCCTTTCCAACAGACAGATAACCATGTGAAATTGTATCAAAAACCATGTGCAAGAGTAAATTCCAGTTTTGCTATTTTTGGAGTCGAAAAACTGGAATTTTGAAATTCACTTTACGAAGAAATTATTCCCAAAAGCTTATGGGGTAGCTATAAAAATAGGTTGTATTTATCCTACAATATGCGTATAATATAAATGAAAGTGAGGTGCATATTATGACAGTTGATACAAATACAATGATTTCTATAACAGAAGCCAATCAGAATTTTTCAAAGGTTGCCAGAGTTGTTGACGAACATGGCACAGCAGTTATCCTTAAAAACAATGTACCAAGATATCTTGTGATTGACTTTAGCAAAGCGGAGCAGGAAAAAATAGCATCCACAGAGGATGTATTTGCTATATCAGAGCGTCTTATCAAGCAGAATATGGAGGCTTATGAGGTGCTTGCCAAATGATAAGATTAAGCAAAGAGCAGGTCATTTTACTTCATGAGCGACTGATTGAAGCCACTGGCGGTGGTGATGGAATTCGTGATGATGGTATGTTGGATTCAGCACTGGCTAATCCATTTCAGTCATTTGGAGACGAAGAATTATATCCAAGTGTACAGGCAAAAGCAGCACAGCTTTGCTTTGGAATTGTAAAGAACCATCCTATGGTTGATGGAAACAAAAGATTAGGTACACATGTAATGTTAGTGTTTTTGGCATTAAATGGTTATGAGCTTTCATATACACAGAAAGAACTGAGTGACACCATCCTAGATTTGGCATCTGGCAAAATAGGTGCGGAGGATATATTGCAATGGATTATAAGCCATCAAAAATAATGCACGAGATTATTATATGTGGCTAAGAAATGAATAATGTATACAGAGTTAAAAGAGCAGAGTCAGTCGAAAGACTGGCTCCAATTTTTTGCCCTTTTTTTGTAGACCGGCAAATAACTGTATAGTCCATGTAACTTTTTAAGAATAATTTCAAGACAATCTTTACAAAAAATAAGGCTAGAGCTAACATCACACACAACCCTGAATTGTCGGGACTTTTTCTGAAAGGAGGAATGGAAAAATGTTATTAAACACTATTGCTGAAAAGCACCCTAATTTTTTTGTGCTGTTGCTCCCTAAAGCTGTAGATGAGCAAAATATTATCGTGCTGAAGGAATGAGTAATGCAGTCATATGTAGCACTTGTGATGAGCTTGTTGTTCCACCAAATGAAAGTGCAAAGCTTATCAGAGTGTATTATTCAATGCTGACTATTGCAGGGGTAGTTGTCCACTTAGGGGTGATGCAGAATGGCTCTGATTGATGCTTCACGTATTCATTTCTTTGAGCTTGCCAAGGAAAGGTGGCAGGCTCAGGGTTTTGATGCAGATATTACAGATATTCTTGAAGGTTATCGTGCAGAAACCAATAAAAAGATTAAAAAAGATAGTATGCCATCAGATTTCTATAAGTTGTTGGAAATTATGACGATATCACGAAGCAGAAAGCATATTACCAGTTATTATGGTGATAAGGGGGTAGGTCAGTTCCCGGAGAAAAACAAGCCAGATACATATAATAGTGATATTGATACAAAGAAGGAACTTTTACATTTCAGAGAGACCAATGAGCTTCTTGAAGCCTTGATTCTCAGTGTTTATACGCCTACAAGATACATCAAGGAAGAATACAAGAAGCTGTACATTGAAAAGTATTCCCTTAAAGGTAAGCATGGTGGAGATATGAACTTCGATACACAGGCGAATGGTATAATTATTCTTCATAGGTTCAATCTGATTAAGCGTTTGGAAAGTTCTGTGTATTCCTTTGAAGAAACCCTCCGTAGACTGTTAGAAAGAATTGAGCGTACAGAACAATTATTGTTGAAAGGCAGCGGGAATGTATCTGAGGAAGATGCAGACTTTGATGACAACGATTCAGAGGATGTATATATTGAGGGAAAATATGAGATAGATATAACAATGCTTTATCGGAGCTTGTATCAAAGAAGGTAGATGAGGAAGTGTAGTACGGTAATGGTTTTGTTCCCATTCAGACAGGTTTTTATTCCGAGAGGTAAAGATAATTGAATATTTGTCGATATATTTAATAGCTAAGGATGGCGTCTGTATTCAAGGGATTGAATGTGAAAATAGACGATGTTTCTGTTTGGATTGGAGGTTATATTATGAGAATACAGGCGGCAAATACATTTTATACAGGTACTTACTCTGTTTTGAATACGAAGTCATCATTTCCGTATGCTGCGAAAGTAGAAGGTTACGGAAAGACAAGAAACCAAAGGAGTTTATTTCAGTTTGCACATGTGACAATAACGGAACATATGGTAAATGCAAAATATGGTACAAAGATTACAAATGGTCCGAGAGTACAGATGCAGACAGCAGGTAGTAAGAAAAAAGAAGATTGGACTGAGGTTTCCAAAGAACAGTTGGCAGAAGTAAAACTACCGGCTTCATTTGAAAAATTGAAAGAACAAAAATCTTATTTCTATCATGGAGAAAACATATCGGATTATGAGCTGGTGCAAACAGCAGTAGCATTGGGGAAAATGGAATTACCAACAGATGAAAAAAAGTGTATCCCGGACAGAGCTGCAATGGATGCATTTGAAGTGCTTGTCAGAGATCAGGCGGCTCCAAAAAACTCATGGTCAAATACATTGTATTCGGAAGATGGAAAATATACTTTTACAAAGACTGAAAGCGGTAGATGGCAGATGCATTTGATTGATGATGCTGCCGTAGGTGCATCTTTGGAAGATATAGCAAATTGGATGATGAGCGGCAAACCTAATAAAAATATTGAGACACGCTACCTAAATTATCTTCATACTGTTGATCCGGATTTATATAATGTGGCGATGCGAATAGGTTCTGAGGTTCGTACTTATGGTTTTATGGAGGATTTACATCAGCAGGGAATATTAAGTGATAGTCAAAATCAGTATGATATGAGTCTGCTGGGTATGTTATTCGGTAAAGATGCGGATAGTATGCGTATGTTATTGCATGGGTGTAAGGAGTCTGGAAATTTTTTGGATTTATTGGATTTTTATAGTCCGGATGGAGCAAAATCGTTGGATAAGCTTCGGGAACAGCAATATAAGCACGGTGGAATTGTTTAATATAGCGAGTTGTATGACAGGATATGGCTAATGCTGTATCCTGTTACATTTTTTTTTTTTTTTTTTTAACTTTTTTGAATATTTTGTCGATATATAAAATGATAGAGTATAGGTAAACGGATTTACCACACAGAATACAAGGAGGTATTAGTATGGATTTAGGAACAATTACTAACAGTACAAATGCAGTAGGTAACACTTATGCTGCAAAGGAAACGAAACAGGCTGATGAAGTCAGAAAGTATGGGGTGACTGGAAAGACAATTGGTCAGCCGAAGCTTAGTGAAAATGCAAAGAAGTATTATGAGGAATTAAAGTCTAAATATCAAAATATGGATTTTATTCTGGTAAGCAATGACATGAAGGAAATGGCAAAAGCAAATGCCGGAAGTTTTGCTAACCCTCACAAAATGGTTGTTTTGATTGATGAAGAAAAGATTGAGCGTATGGCAACGGATGAGCAATATCGTAAACAGTACGAAAGCGTGATTGCTTCTGCACAGAATAAATTGCCGGAGTTAAAGCAGTCATTGGGTAATTCTGCAAATATCAAAGGATTTGGTATGCAGGTAAACGATAACGGTGCATCTTCATTCTTTGCAGTTATGGACAAGTCTTTTAAAGCTCAAGCGGATAGATTGGAAAAACAAAGAGCCGAGAAAAAAGAAGAAAAGAAAGCGACTCGGAAAAAAGCTGAGAAAAAGGAACGGGAAGAACAGCTCGAAGAGAAAAGGCTTAAGAATAAGGACTCACAGGAAGTAGTAATTACAGCAAATTCTATTGAGGAATTGAAAAAAAAGATAGATGACTATAACTATTTACAGATGGCAGATACTGTAAAGACGGATGCTGAAAAGTATCTTGGAAGAACGATTGATTTCAAGGGATAGGAGGCAGACAATGATTTCAGGAACCATTTACAATGCAGGAAAAAGCTGAAAAACTGTAAAACGAAGGAAGAAGCAGAAAAACTTGAAACTGATAGGCAAAGGGCATCAGATTTAAATAGAATTCTTCCATATTATGGTGTAGGTAAAATCGGAGAATCATACTTGTTTGATTATAGTTGTAAACTTGCGTATGTTGGAATGAGGACTTATGAACATAATTTGAGCCAGTGGGAAAATCTCGCTGGCTCAAACTATTGTTTGGGCTATTGGGAAATTTCCAACAATGGAAATTCTATATGACTATATGAATTATTTTGACGGGGATGCGAATTTGCTGTGTGGGTGTGATATTGAGAATCAGAACAGAGAAGATTCTATTTAATCATTACTATAAAGGACGATAAGTTTTTGAGAATAGAGAATCATGCAAAGACGAGAACTAATGCAAATCTCTACCCAAACGGCGAAAAAACGGCAAAAAGGTAGAAAATTTCCCATCTTACCCAAAAAAATTCACATCCACCCCGCGCCCAGGGCCTGAATCCCCACCCCGCGCCCGGGGCCC
>ENA-OPES01000170-OPES01000170.1-human-gut-metagenome-genome-assembly--contig:-NODE-170-length-10449-cov-2.528382_pt1 | contig 10449 bp, 7 predicted proteins | sample MGYA00241305_ERZ501544 | MGnify/ENA primary metagenome ERZ501544 (study PRJEB25962, sample SAMEA2042430) | human gut metagenome | biome: human gut; feature: human-associated habitat; material: faeces...
GGTGATGTCGGTAAAGCCGGTGTTTCTATCTGTTCGTTGGAAAACATGAAAGTTTTGTTCGATGGTATTCCTTTGAATAAGATGTCTGTATCCATGACAATGAACGGTGCCGTACTTCCTGTACTGGCATTCTATATCAATGCCGGTTTGGAACAGGGCGCCAAGTTGGAAGAGATGGCCGGTACGATCCAAAACGATATCCTGAAAGAATTCATGGTGCGTAACACTTATATCTACCCGCCTGAATTCTCCATGCGTATCATTGCCGATATCTTCGAATACACTTCTCAGAAGATGCCGAAGTTCAACTCCATCTCCATCTCCGGTTACCACATGCAGGAAGCAGGTGCGACGGCCGATATCGAAATGGCTTATACGCTTTGCGACGGTCTTGAATATCTTCGTGCCGGTGTGAATGCAGGTATCGATATCGATGCTTTTGCTCCGCGTCTGTCTTTCTTCTGGGGTATCTCAATGAACCACTTCATGGAAGTTGCCAAGATGCGTGCCGCACGTATGCTTTGGGCTAAGGTTATCAAGCAGTTCAACCCGAAGAATCCTAAGTCTCTTATGTTGCGTACCCACTCTCAGACATCAGGTTGGTCGCTCACAGAGCAGGATCCGTTCAACAACGTAGGCCGTACATGTATCGAGGCTATGACAGCTGCTTTGGGTCATACACAGAGCTTGCACACCAACGCTCTTGATGAGGCTATTGCACTGCCTACTGACTTCTCTGCACGTATCGCACGTAATACTCAGATCTATATCCAGAACGAGACAAAGATCTGCAAGCATATCGATCCGTGGGCTGGTTCATATTATGTTGAGAGCCTTACAAATGAGCTTGCTCATAAGGCATGGGAGCATATTCAGGAAATCGAGAAGCTTGGCGGTATGGCTAAGGCTATTGAAACCGGTGTGCCTAAGATGCGTATTGAAGAGGCTGCAGCCCGCACTCAGGCCCGTATCGACAGCGGCGCACAGACCATTGTCGGCACAAACAAGTATCGTCTTGAGCATGAGGATCCTATTGATATTCTTGAGGTTGACAACTCTGCTGTTCGTCAGGAGCAGGAAGAGGGACTTGCTCAGTTGCGCGCAAACCGTGACAACGAGAAAGTTAAGCAGACACTTGCTGCTCTTACAGAATGTGTCCGCACTGGCGAGGGTAACCTTCTTGAAAAGGCTGTTGAGTGTGCCAAGGCAAGAGCAACTCTCGGTGAGATAAGTGATGCCTGCGAGGAAATCGTTGGCCGTTATAAAGCAGTTATTAGAACAATTTCAGGCGTGTATTCATCAGAAAGTAAGAACGACTCAGACTTTGCTAAGGCATGTGAGTTGACAGAAGAGTTTGCAAAGAAGGAAGGTCGCCGTCCACGTATCTTTATAGCTAAGATGGGACAGGATGGTCACGACCGTGGTGCTAAAGTTGTTGCAACAGGATATGCTGACTGTGGTTTCGACGTCGACATGGGTCCGTTGTTCCAGACCCCGGCCGAGGCTGCTCGTGAGGCTGTAGAGAACGACGTTCATATCGTAGGTGCAAGTTCTCTTGCTGCAGGACACAAGACTCTCATTCCGCAGCTTATTGAGGAGCTGAAGAAACTTGGACGTGAGGATATCATGGTAATTGCCGGAGGTGTTATTCCTGCACAGGATTACGACTTCCTCTATAAGGCAGGCGTTGCTGCAATCTTTGGTCCTGGTACTTCTGTTGCCAAAGCTGCATGTGAGATGATGAACATCTTGCTCGATAAAGAATAAGTTTATTGATTGCAGTATTATATAAACGTGGAGCCGTAGATTTTTTTACGGCTCCATTTTTATTTGTCCACAATCGGGCATTATGATTCAGCCATTATTTCTGTTTTATATTGAGCGCATTTTTGATTCTTTGCAACCATATTGGATTGTGACTAAGAAAAACGGATGGAAAAACGGCAATAGAAAACAAAAAGACGACAGAAAGTATGGATGCTACAAACAGATGAAATTGTATGCGGCCTAATTATAATTTGTGTTTATCGTTGTATGAATATAATGTTTTTCGTATTGTGAAACGTGGCATATCGAATTGCAGAATGTATGCTTTTACATGATAAAATACGGCTTTTTACATCACAAAAGCACACCTTTTGCGGATGCCATAGATATCTATTGCATATAACGCTAAAAAAGTTTTTAAGAAACTCGTCACTCGTCACATTTACGTTTAACATGTTGTATGTCAAAGTGTTACAGCGTGATGAGTTGCGTTTTGTACTCATCACGCAAATACCATGCAAGCCATGTGTGATGAGTTGAAATCTTAACTCGTCACACTGTAAATATTTGGATCACAGGCAGTTATCTGATGATGTGACGAGTGATGAGTTTCTTAAAAACTTTTTTACAGTTATTGCATTGTCTTTTTCTAAATTTGGTTGACTTCAAAGAGTCCTTTCCCTGATTAAAGTTGACTTCTGTTAAACTTATAACTGTTATTGGTTGTCAATACTTTATATTTGATACGCATATTTTTCCAAGCAACAATTTTATGTATAGGCGCTAAGAAAAGTGCTTTGTGGATATAATAAAAATAAAAAGGCATCTGTAGTAATTACAGACGCCTTTGTTTATGCTGTTTAAGAATATATTATTCGTTGATAGCAGCAACACCGGGAAGAACTTTTCCTTCGATAGCTTCGAGCAGAGCACCACCACCGGTAGAGATGTATGACACTTTGTCTGCCATACCAAACTTGTTGATACAAGCAACAGAGTCGCCACCGCCGATGAGAGAGAATGCTCCCTTAGATGTAGCTTCTGCTATAGCCTCAGCAATTGCTCTTGAACCGTCAGTGAATTTCTCAAACTCAAATACACCGGCAGGACCGTTCCACAGAATTGTCTTGGCGTCTTTGATTGCATCAGCAAATGCCTTGCGTGTCTCAGGACCTGCGTCCATGCCTTCCCAGCCTTCGGGAATGTTGTCAGACATGCAAACCTGTGTGTTGGCATCGTTAGAGAAGTCGTCTGCAGCAACGCAGTCTGTACCCAGAACCAAGTTAACGTTGTTCTCTTTTGCTTTCTTGATAACATCAAGAGCAACGTCCAGCTTGTCGTTCTCGCAGATAGAGTTACCAATCTTACCGCCCTGAGCCTTTGCGAATGTATATGTCATACCGCCGCACAGAATCAGGTTGTCAACTTTTCCGAGCAGGTTCTCGATGATACCAATCTTTGTAGATACCTTAGAACCACCCATGATGGCAGTGAACGGACGTTTGATGTTGCTGAGAACATTGTCAACGGCGTTAACTTCTTTTTCCATCAAATATCCCAGCATCTTGTGGTCGCCGTCAAAGTATTCGTCGATAACAGCTGTTGATGCGTGCTTGCGGTGAGCTGTACCGAATGCGTCCATTACGTAGCAGTCAGCGTAAGAAGCAAGTTTCTTTGCAAATTCTTTCTGACGCTCTTTCATTTCTTTCTTTGCAGCATCGTATGCAGGGTCTTCTTTGTCTATTCCTACGGGTTTTCCCTCTTCTTCAGGATAGAAACGCAGATTCTCGAGCAGAAGTGCCTCTCCTGGTTTCAGGGCAGAAGCTTCAGCACTTGCATTTGCGCAGTCAGGGGCAAATTTCACTTCAACGCCCAGGTGCTCAGAAACGTTCTTAACAATCTGGCTGAGTGACATTTTAGGGTTAACCTTACCTTTTGGCTTGCCCATGTGGCTCATCATAATAACGCTACCACCGTCTGCAAGAATTTTCTTCAGTGTAGGCAGGGCACCACGGATACGTGTGTCGTCTGTAACGTTACCATTTTCATCCAATGGCACATTGAAGTCAACACGGACAATAGCCTTCTTACCGGCAAAATTGAATTGATCGATTTTCATATTAGTTTCTATTTATTTTATATAAGTTATAAACTGTCAGTTTTTATTTTGCACGCAAAGTTAGCAATTTTAATTGATATACAATTAAGTGTAAATGATTATTTTAAAATTTTTGACATGATGTTAATCTGAATGTAACCTCTGCTTAGCAATCGGGCATTAAATATTTCTTTGTCGTTATTGCAAACCTCTGGTGTTAACTGTCTGCTGATTTTTCTTATTCCTATGTGATATAGTATTTCTGCACCTTTGAATTTTGGGTGTGCTGCGGTCTTAATGCGTACATGCCGTTATGCTGAATGCTGGAATTTCAAAGGCAATTATGAGCGTTCCATCTTTCTGCAAGCTATGTAACTTGCAGACATGTCTGATAGTTCCTGATTAGAAAGCTTTGTCTGAAGGCATAAACCTAAATCGGAAATTAGACCGCATATAATTTTGTGTATTGATGCTTTCAGCCAGCCTTTTTGTTTCTATTGGCGTCTTTTTGTCATATTTTTTTGACATAGTCCACTGTGCCTGCGAAAAATATAATGAAAATCCGCTCAATATAAAGCAAAAATACAGACCGAATCCTAGTGACAGATTTGGGATAAAAAAACATCCCCATCACCTCTTTATTAACAAGATTTTTGATGTGGATGTTCTTCTGCTTACAGTTTTACGACAACGCTTAGTTGGCGCTTTCTCCTATATAGTCTGATTCAATTGCAGGAGTTGTTCCTGCTGTCAGTTCCCATATGTTTTCAGCTTTCCATGTAGAGCCGTCGGCAGCATTAAGGTCTGTTACGTTATCGATTAGTGTTTCGTAATTGTTACCTCCGGCTTCAACGCAATGGTCAAGAGTATATGGTGTGGATTTGCCGACAAGCTTTATGGCTGTAATGCCGTCAGGCAGCACTGCATAGCAAGATGTGACATGGCCGCTTGTATATCCTGCGATAGAGCCTATGCCTGATTCTTCGCCGCTGACACTGCCGTAAAATCCTACATGGGTTGAATAGCAACCATAAACATAGGCAGAACTGTTGTAGCTATAACCGACAATTCCTCCCATGGCTTCTGCCTGTAAAGATGCGTCTCCAATGGTTGAGTAGGCGGAGTAGCTGGCTACGACATCTCCACGTGTGTTATAGCCAACAATGCCGCCAAGACGCACACTTTCTTTTGATGTGCTTGATGTTATATTTAAACGGTTTGCCACGCATTGGGCTACAATTCCGAAACTGCTTTCTCCGGCAATGCCTCCGGCCAATACGCCTGATATGGTTGCGCCGTCTACGGCACATTTCAATAGTCTGCCGCTTGTCTCAACTCCACTTTCTTGCGATGTTGAGCCTACGATTCCTCCTGCACGTGAGCTGGTACCGCCAGCTGTAATTGTAGAACTGCCAGATACTGTGCAGTATTCAATTTTACCGTAATTTAAAGCGGCAATGCCTCCGGCGATGTTATTTGCACTGACGGTTGCGTCTGATACGTCGCAGTTGTTAACCTGCACGCTGTTGTTTCCCGTTATCGCCCCCGCACAATATCCTGTTACCGTAGCCTTGTTTATGTCGCAATTGTTGATTATGCCGAAGCTTGCACCTGCAACAACGCCGGCATACGATGAAGATAGGTTTCCTACTACCGATGCATTTGTAAATTTGATGTCATGCACTTTGGCATTGGAGCCCAGTCCGCTGAAGAACCCTATGTTTGAGGCTTCGCTCTTTATGCTTAATCCGTTGATAGTTTTGTTGTTCCCGTTGAAGTCGCCTGAATATCCGTTTTGCATATCTGTGCCGACAGGTTTCCAGCTTATACCGGACATGTCAATGTCGTTTTCTATGACAACGTTGCTTGTAAGGCAGTCTTCTTGTTTTGCCCATTCCTCCAGACCGGCGGCGTTGAATATGTGGTATGTGCCGTCCGTTTTAGAGTATGAAGCAAATGTTTCGGCATTTATCGTACCTAAATCAAGTATGTGTCCGGCAGTAAGATTTGTTTCTTTCTTGCCTGAACGCATGTAGCCATTGCCGTTTTCGTCATATAATGTCAGAGTCAGTCCGTTGCTTAGCGTACCCGGTGCTACAACGAGATAGTATGTACTGCCTGAAGTGAAGTCGCCCGTAAGCGTCACTTCTGAAGCAGCTCCCTCTGCCTGTACTGAAGCCGAAGGATCGTTTGATGCTGCATCTATTACAATGGTGCCGGCTAAGGGTTCTCCGCCATTGCCTCTGAACACAGCCTTTTTCACCACATTGTTGCCGCTGTTCAGTGTGAACTTCACCACGGCGCATGTGTTCTTGAATACCAGTTCCCTGTTGGTGGTTGTTGCTACTGACGGATTAAGGCCTTTGGCAAAACTTCCTGCTCTTGATGTCTGACTGGCATTAAGCGATGTAGTTATTGTTGTGCCTGAAATTGTTGCCTTCGCATCATAAGGATACAGAGCGTAATACGTTGAACTCGTTTCGTCTGCCATACCGGTAAACGTAACAGATGGTCCGCTTTGTGATGTGCTGAAGCGGTTGTTGTCAGACGGGTCGAATAATGAAATTTCATCACCAGTTTCCCATTCAACGCTGTTGCCTTCAGTGAGCTGAGTGCGGGTTATGCTGCCTGAGCCCGCAACAAAACTTGTAAAAACTTTTTTGCCTGATTGTGTGTCGTCCTTTTCGTCTTCGGTACACGACACAAATGCAGTCAGCATTGCTGCAAAACACAGAATGCTGATCATATTAGTGTTGTTTGTCATTTTTGTCTAAGTTTCTGTCTTTAATTTCTTGTCTGAAATATACTTACCATTCATATTCTTCTTCTTCAAAGCCTTCGTGTGTGGCTGTTTCACCGTCTACGCTTCCACAGATAATCTGTTCTGCTTCAATTTCAATGGTTTTGCATGATGGTGATTCGTAATTTTCTTCTTTAGTTTTCATAATTTTATAATTTTAAATTATTGTTATAGGCTTATTCAGGTAAAAATCATATTGTATATTGTAATGACTTTGTTCGTTTTGCTTTTTAATCGTAAATCTTATTGCGGTTTTAATAATATGATGTTATTCGTCTGCGGTAAAACAAAGGTATGAGGTTTTTTGCTATGTCTGCTATATTTAGTGTTATTTTTTGTAAATTTGATGAAACTTTTTAACAAGTAGACTTAGCATGCTTACGGAAACGGCTTTTAGTGTATGATAGTGGCAATGCGTAGTAATAGTAGTGCATAAACAGAATTAACTTTATGTGTAAATTTATAGCTGAAATATATCAGATTTACATTTTTTATTATTAATTTTACGCCATAAATAGAAAAACGCAAGAACGTAGTTTACGTTGGTTTGCCGGCGTGTTTAGTTGGCACGTTGTGTGTCTTGTGCTTATTTTGATGATTATTATATAAAAAATATAGACGATATGAAAGATTCTATTATTATCGTGAGCGGTGGAATGGACAGCGTTACGCTGCTGTATGAAATGAGGGAGCGGATAGCTTTGGGTATTTCTTTCGATTATGGCAGCAACCATAATAAGCGTGAAATCGCATTTGCAAAGTTGCATTGTGAAAGATTAGGAATAAAGCACATTGTTATTGACCTGGATTTCATGGGCAAGTATTTTAAAAGTTCGCTGCTTGAGGGAGCGGAGGCTATACCCGAAGGCCATTATGAGGCTGAAAACATGAAGTCTACGGTGGTGCCGTTCCGAAACGGCATTATGCTTTCTATTGCTGCCGGTATAGCGGAAAGCAACGGACTTAAATATGTGTTGATTGCAAATCATGGCGGCGACCATGCCATTTATCCTGACTGCCGTGCTGACTTTATCAAGGCGATGAGCGACGCTACAAGACTTGGAACTTATCCGGGCATTGAGGTCATGGCTCCATATACCGATATAACCAAGACGGATATTGCACGCAGGGGAAAGGCTTTAGGCATAAACTATGCAGAGACATGGAGCTGCTATAAGGGCGGAGAGAAGCATTGTGGCAAGTGCGGCACCTGTGTTGAACGTAAAGAAGCTTTGCGTGATGCCGGGATAGATGATCCTACCATATATGAAGGTTGGCATCAGTATTATTGATTTTACTTATTATAATAGGTTTATACAGGCTGTAGGTTCGTATAAATCATGTTGGCTTTGCCAGATAGGAGTGTCTGGATTTGCACTTTGGATATTAATTTTTGCAGATATAAAAAACAGGTTGCGCCAAATAAGACACAACCTGTTTTTATTTTGTATTATTATTAGAAACTTAGAAGTTATAATATACACCTAATGAAATATTGTTTCCGTCGAAGTCCATACCCCAGGCACTTACGTCAGTGTTGTCGTTCTTTGTATATCCGATGAAGCCAACACGTGCAACAAGGCTAAATTTGTCAACCTTGAGCTCAACGCCCGGTTTCAATCCTATAGACAATACGTCGTCAGCTCCGTTGTAGTGCTTGTATCCGAAACCACCTTCGCAGAATACATTGATAAGTTTGCTGTGCAGGAATGTATAACGTGCATAGGGGCTGATTTCAAATGTGTGAGTAGTAAGGCGCTCTGATGTAGCAAACTCGCCATTGTCAATCTGGAGTCCTGCCTTAGACCATCCGAACATAACACCGGCAGCCCAGTTGTCGTTGAACTTATATCCAATTTCAGGAAGCAGGCTATAGATTGTTTCATCGTCGTCGCCGCCGTAATCAACACTTGCAATACCAACATTACCACCTAAATAAACCTGTGCGTTAGCGCATACTGCAATCATAACGACAGCTAAAGTCATGAAAAATTTCTTCATACTAAATCCTTTCTTTTCTTTAATGGTTAATTAACTATTGTTTTTATGCAGGCCGTTTGCAAAAACAGCATGCATGTGATTGCAAAGATGGATATTTAATTTAACATTAGCAAATGTTTTATCCCTTTTTTTGTGTGTTTTGGCAATATGTGTTAAATATTTGGAATAAACGGACAAATTATTTATCTTTGCAAATCTTAATCAATATGTGAAACTTTTAAGATGCAGCGAGTTTTCATAGCAGGCCCATGTGTTATAGAGTCGCAGGATTTATTAAATCGTGTGGCAGAGTGTCTTGTGCGTATAAACAAGAAGTTTAACACTGATATTATTTTCAAGTCGTCTTTTGATAAGGCGAACCGTACTTCAATCAGTTCTTTCCGTGGTCCAGGTATCGACCGCGGACTGCAGATGCTGTCAGACATAAAAGAACGGTATGGCTTGAGGATTTTGACAGACATACATGAGAGCTGGCAGGCTAAGTCAGCTGGAGAGGTGGCTGACGTTATTCAGATACCGGCATTCCTTTGCCGGCAGACTGATCTGCTTGTTGCTGCGGCCAAGACAGGACGCATTGTCAACATCAAAAAAGCGCAATTCTTAAGCGGAAAGGATATGGTTTATCCTGTGGAGAAAGCAAAGGATGCAGGTGCAGTAGATGTATGGCTTACCGAACGCGGCAATATGTATGGCTATAATAATCTTGTGGTGGATTTTAGGAATATTTCCGATATGCTCGACATCGTTCCCACTGTCATAATGGATTGTACGCACAGCGTGCAGAGACCAGGCGGTGGAGGAGGCAAGACTTCTGGTGACAGACGTTTCGTGCCGTCAATGGCTCTTGCTGCCAAGGCTTTTGGTGCAACCGGATACTTTTTTGAAGTACATCCTGATCCTGATAAGGCATTGAGCGATGGTCCAAACATGTTATGTATTGACGATTTGGAAAAAGTTATTGAAAGTATTTGTAAATAAAGTATTTATTTTATGATGGTCGCTAACGAAAGATTAACTCATGTAAGAGAGTATGCCGTCCAGTGTATAAAGGATGAGGCTCAGGCCGTAATGGAACTTCTTCCGCAATTGGATGATAACTTCGATAAGGCCGTTGCCTTGATGTATGGATGTCATGGCAAAGTGATAGTTACTGGAGTTGGTAAGAGCGGGCATATTGGTGCCAAAATAGCTGCAACATTGTCAAGTACCGGAACACCGTCATTCTTCATTAATCCGCTGGATGTCTATCATGGCGACCTCGGAGTTATGACAAAGGATGATGTCGTCTTGGCCATAAGCTACTCCGGACAGACTGACGAACTATTGCGCTTTATCCCGATGGTGCTTCACATGAACATTCCTATTATTGGCATGAGCGGAAATCCCGGTTCGTTGTTGGCTAAATATAGCACGGTGCATCTTCATGTGCAGGTAGAGAAAGAGGCGTGTCCGCTTAATCTTGCACCAACGAGCAGTACGACTGCTACTCTTGTTATGGGCGATGCTTTGGCTGTTGCCCTTATGCGTGTACGGGATTTCAAGCCAAGAGATTTTGCTCAGTTCCATCCCGGAGGCGAACTCGGAAAGCGTCTTTTGACAACGGCATACGATGTTATGCGTACAGATGATATGCCTGTCGTTCCGCCGACGATGCATCTTGGTGAAGCTATAATCCATGTGAGCAAATGCAAACTTGGTCTGGCTGTGGCTGTCGTAGACGACAAGATTGTCGGTCTGATAACAGATGGCGATATCCGTAGGGCTATGGAAAAATGGCAGGCGG
>ENA-OPES01000187-OPES01000187.1-human-gut-metagenome-genome-assembly--contig:-NODE-187-length-10001-cov-2.771566_pt1 | contig 10001 bp, 9 predicted proteins | sample MGYA00241305_ERZ501544 | MGnify/ENA primary metagenome ERZ501544 (study PRJEB25962, sample SAMEA2042430) | human gut metagenome | biome: human gut; feature: human-associated habitat; material: faeces...
CCCGGAGCGCCGCCTGCTTGCCAATCTGCTGGCAGACAGACAGCGCACCATCATCTTTGTAACCCACCGCATGGCCGTGGTAGACTATTGCGACCGTGTGCTGCGCATGGAGCGGCTCTGACTCTTCGTGTCGTGCCTGCACATCTGCTGTCGTTCAGGCATGATGTTTGTAGTGAATTTTATTAACCAAAATAAATTTTAGCGTTATGAAAAAACTTATCTTTATGGCGGCTTTCGCCATCATGACAGTCCTTGGCGCTGCGGCTCAGGATGCCGACTCGCGCTATGCCACCGAACTGCTGAAGCCCGGAACTGAGGCTCCCGACTTCACTCTGAAGGACATCAACGGCACAGAACACACGCTCAGCCAGTTGCGCGGAAACTATGTCGTGCTCGACTTCTGGGCTTCGTGGTGTCCCGACTGCCGAAAGGATGTGCCCATGCTGAAGGAACTCTATGCCAAATACGGCGAGCGCATCAAGTTTGTAAGTGTGTCGTTCGACGACAAAAAAGAAAATTGGAAAAACTATGTTGAGGCCAACGGCATGGACTGGCTCAACGTCAGCGAACTGAAGAAATGGAAGGAAACCCAGATTTCGCAGATGTATAAAATCAAGTGGATTCCTGCCATGTATCTTATTGACCGCCAGGGCAAGATCATCCTGTCAACGGTTATGATAGAGAAAATGGCTGACAAGCTGAAAGAGCTTCACGAACTTTAAGCAGAACCGTTCATCATAATCCTGTTGGATTATCGTTTTATACAGAACGTCTTGCCGTCTGCTTTTTCGCATGAATAGAGTTATTCTAGTGAAAGGCCGACGGCAAGACAAATAAATAATAAATCATAAATACTGCTGGAAAATTCATGGGATTTTGTATATTTGTTTCATGTTTAATACAAAATCTACAAGCAGTATGCAAATTATAAATAGACTTTCATTTTTTCTTGTTGCCTTTTTGTTGGGGTATAGCTCAGTTTATTCACAGACACAGGCTGATGTGAAAATGGGTGAGATCCTGAATGGCGGTGATCTGTTCCAATTGAGAAAAGAATATCCGAATCTAAAAGGCTCCGTGAGTGTGAAGATGCTTAATCTGGTGGCAGACGCTCAGTTAGGCATCGGATTTAATAAATTGGAAAATGCTGCCGTTGCCCTTGACAGTTTGTTGGCGCATCACCAAAACGAGCTTGGTGCGCAAACGTCAATAGGTATGGCTGCTTTGCAAGGCATGAACCTCTTGAATTTGGGCATGTATGAGCAAGCCGGAAAAGTTGGAGAAAGTCTGGTGAATGCACTAAAGGAATCAGTTCCGTTTGAATCTCTTTACAGTTTTGTATTTATCGAAAAAGTTGGCAAAGCACTTGCCAATGTTCCAAAACCTTATCTTGAACGTCCTGATAGAGATGTTACCGTGCCGCTAAGTGTTGAAACTGTTGGAAGAGGCAAACATATCTATATACCTGTAGAGGTAAACGGCATAACGAAAAACTATATTTTCGATACAGGTTGCTCTTTTGGCAATTTCGTTTCAGAAAAGTATGCAGAAGAAGTTGGTCTGAAAATTGTAGCTGATTCTATTCCGGTATCAGGTATGGAGATTGGTCTTGTAAAACTTGCTGTGGCAGATTCAATGAAAATAGGAGAAATGGTATATCATAATCCTGTTTTTATGGTTGCGCCTCCAGACCATGAGGTCGATTCGGTATTTGCTTTTGATGGAGTTATAGGTTACCACTTTATCAGGGACGCCAAAGAAATAATCATAGACAATGAGGCCGGAAAGTTTGTTTTTCCGCAAAAAGTGTCTGAGGGAGAGCCAAATATGTATCTGGCATCAAATACGCCTCAAGTAAGAATCGGCTATAACGGACAGCCTTTTGACTTGATTTTTGATACTGGAAATGTAAAGTCTGATTTGGGAAATAAATTTGCAAAAACATTTCCAAATGCCATTGGCGGATTGGCAGAACATGTAGCCTCCCGTGGAGGCTTTGGCGGAATATCGCAGATAAAAGCAGTAACATTGCCAAATTTCTGTTTCGAGGCGGCAGGTACTAAGGTGACATTGCATAATACAGAAGTGATTACGAACACAGGAATAAACAGTCGGTTGTTTGCAGGTTCGTTAGGGGCAGATTTTGTATTATCATTCAAACGGCTTGCAATCAACTATCAGAACATGTTTATACGTGGAGAATAATCCTGCTTTAATTAAAGCAACACATTAGTGTCCTGTTTTAACGGGACACTAATGTGTTTTTATAATAAACTCATCACTCGTCACATTCTTATGTAAATTATTGAATAACAGTGGGTTATAGTGTGACGAGTTTGCCGTTCAACTCGTCACATTGTTTTTGAGAAACCGGTTAATTGGATGTTTGGATGGGGCGATGACCTGTATGTGATGAGTTGAAAATGTAACTCGTCACGCTGTAAAATGTTGATATGCAGCGGCTTATGTGCCTTTGTGATGAGTGACGAGTTTCTCCGAAAACTTTTTTATGATTATATCGCATCGTCCTTCCTGATATAGGTTTACTCCAAACAGGCCTATTACCGGTTTTGGTTGTTCATTCCTTTATCTCCAAAAGGTATGCTTTTACCTTGCGAAAGGCCGCCTTTCAGCGTGTAAAAGCATGCCTTTTGCAATGCTGTCAGCCGTGTCTTATCCTGATAAAAGGGCAAAAAGAAAGGCTCCCTTACCTTTGCCTTGTGCGGCAAGTAAGGGAGCCCTTTGTATGGTTAATAACCGTATGTGTTATTTCTTCATTGTGTCAGGCAGCATGATAACCTTGATGCTGTTGCCGCCACCGATGATGACGTTCTTCATGAACTTAGCCATCTTCTCAGGAGTCATTTCGCTTACAATCTTCTTGTAGTCGGTGTTTGTGTCAACTCCGTACTCGTCGAAGCTCTGGATAACGCCCAGCCAGTAGTTGTTTTTCTTAACGTTTTCGTCAGCACGCTTCAGCATGAGTTCCTTAACCTTGCTGAGCATTTCAGCGTCAACAGTCTTGGTCATCTTAGTAACCTCGTCGTTCATGATGCCGATAGCCATGTCGCTCTTCTCAGGTTTCATCGGGCAAACACCGATGATGCATGTGAACGGAACGTCGCCTCCGAGTGATGAGTATCCGGCAGCTCCTGCAGAGTAGGCTGCGCTGGCCTCCTCGCGGATCTTCTCCAGGTAGATCATGCTCAGGATCTGTCCTGCTGCGTCAGCGTAGATGCTGTTCTCGAGAGTGTAAGGAGTCTTGTTGTTATACCAGTACATGTAAGCGTTAGCCTTCGGAGTCTCCATCTTGCGGTAGAACTGGTTAACGGTGTTGCCCTTGTTGTAAGTAGTAACAGGCTTCCAGTTTTCCTTAGCGCCCTTTGCAGGCAGAGAAGCTATATACTGCTCGATGAGCGGACGGATGGCAGCCTCGTCAAAGTTACCGATGATTGTGAATGTGAAGTCGGCAGCGTTGGCTGTGCGCTCTTTTGCAATCTGCAGAATGCGGTCGTAGTTAGCGTTCTCAACATCCTTCATCTCGATAGAGGCGAAGCGCGGGTTGTGCATGTAGAGAGTGTTCTTTACAGAGTCTGACAGTGCCATCTCAGGTGAAAGCTCCTTGTTCTTCAGAGAGGTCTTTATCAGTCCCACCATTGAGTTGTAGCTCTTCTCGTCCTTGTTGATGTTTGTGAAGTAGAGATATGTCATCTGGAAGAGAGTCTCAAGGTCCTTAGGAGTTGATCTTCCGCTTACAGTCTCGTGCAGGTTCTGCATTGTGAGGTCAACGTTAACCTGTTTGCCTGCCAGTACCTTCTGCAGTTCAGTGCTGCTGAAGTTGCCCAGTCCGCTGTAGCCGATGGCCATGTCGAACATCTTGATGTTAGCGTAGTCTTCCTTGCCGAGCAGAGAAGCACCACCCTTAGATGTAGCGCTGAGGATAACCTCGTCGTCCTTATAGTCAGTCTTCTTCAGCAATACTCTTGCACCGTTAGACAGAGTGAGCTCTTTGTAGCCGAACTTAGCGTTCTCTTTCTCGCTCTTGATGCTGCCTTTCTTGGGCAGAACGCTTATCAGCGGCTCGTTCTTAACGTTGTCAACCCATGCTGTGAGCTGCTCAGCGTGAACGCCGTCGATGGCCTTCTTGATAGATTCAGCTGTAGGATATTTAGCACCTTCCTTCTCTGTGTAGAATGCCACTACAACTGTGTTGGTGTCAGTTTCGCTTATCAGCTCCTTGGTGATCTCGTTGACAGCTTCAACAGGGATAACCGGAGAAATTTGCTGCATTATCTGATACTCGTCTTCGATTGAAGGCATAGGCTCGTTGCCGAGGAAGTTGTCGCGGTAGATGTCACCGTAAATAGCGTTGTCGCGCTTGTTGCGGTTGGTGTAAACCTTCTCGAGTGAGCTCATATAGTCGGCCTTGGCGCGCTCAAACTCAGTGGCTGTGAAGCCGAACTTAACGGCACGCATAACCTCGCGTGTGGCTGTGCTGATGGCCTGCTCGCTCATGCCCGGTTTCGGCAGGATAACCAGGGTGAATGCCTTGGTTGTAGAAGCCAGGATGAAGTCGCTGTCGTAAGCGTAAGCCTGAACGAACGGACAGTCAGGATTCTGCTGTATTTCCTGCAGACGTGCGTTGAGCATCTGTGTTGAGAGGCTTACTGCATAGTTCTGAACGAGATATGCAAGGCTGCCTTTCAGGCTGTCTGGCACTTCGGGGTGCTTGTACATCAGCTGTATGATGTCAGTCTGCTGCTCTTTGTCCTTGTCTACGATGATAATAGCCTCGTTGTTGTCGGGCACGGGCTCGTTGACAACCTTCGGAGCGTTAGGATCAAGCTTGATGCCGCTGAACAGCTCCTTGATCTTAGCCTCTGTGCGGTCAACGTCGATGTCGCCGACTACGATGATTGCCTGGTTGTCGGGACGATACCACTTGTGGTAGTACTGACGGAGAACTTCAGGCTTGAAGTTGTTGATGATCTCCATCTTACCGATAGGCATGCGCTGTCCGTATTTGCTGCCCGGATAGATCTTCTCGAGGTTGCGGTCGAACATTCTTGTCTGTGCGTCAGTGCGCAGGCGCCACTCCTCGTTGATCACACCACGCTCCTTGTCGATCTCCTTGGGGTCGAGTGTAAGGCCGTTAGACCAGTCTTTCAGGATGAGAAGACAAGAGTCGAGAGCCTCAATGCGTGTAGAAGGAACGTTACATATTCTGTATACGGTCTGGTCTACGCCTGTGTATGCGTTGAGGTCAGAACCGAACTCTACGCCGATAGAGCGCAGATATTCAATGAGGTTGTTGCCCTTAAAGTTGTCTGAGCCGTTGAAGGCCATGTGCTCAAGGAAGTGAGCCAGACCGCGCTGGTCGTCGTTCTCCTGGATAGAACCCACGCGCTGGGCAATGTAGAAGTTAACACGATTTTCCGGATAACCGTTGTTGCGGATGTAATAGGTCAGTCCGTTGGCCAGCTTGCCAGTCCTCACTGCCGGGTCAACCGGGATGGGAGGCATCTGCATGCCCTGAGCCATGATGCCCACTGTGCTTGCCAAGAACAGTGCGGCCGTGATGATTAGATGTTTTATTTTCATAAAAAAGAGTTTAAAATAGTTCAACAAAGATAGTTTTTTTATCTCTTGAATGTTGTTACTGGTTGTTATATTTAATAAATTTTATACGTTTTGTATGCAAAATTGTTACTTTCGTGTAAATACCATGCTGTAAGCCGGTTTATGTTTCCTCCCGGTATTCCAGAATGTCTCCTGGCTGGCACCCCAGCTCGCGGCATATTGCTTCGAGCGTGGTGAAGCGTATGGCCTTGGCCTTGCCGGTCTTCAGGATCGACAGATTAGCCTGCGTAAGCTCCACTCTTTCGGCCAGCTCGCCTAGCGAAATCTTCCGCTTGGCCATCTCCACGTCGAGGTTTACTATTATTTTACCCATACTTGTTGCTTTAGAGTTGTTTACGTAGGTTATTATATCGTGAGTTCCTGTTCCTCTTTCATCTTCAGTCCGATGGAGAACGACTCTGCCATTACAAGAGAGAATAGTCCGAAGAGTATCGTGCCCGTGTACACGGCGTCTGAATATCCGATGGTGTAGCCCGTCAGGCTGAACGTCTGTGTGGCGGCATATACGTCGTTACAATATTTTATCGTTGCCAGCAGACCTATTATCACCATGCACCAGCCTATGCGTTTAAGGTATTTCGTGTTCTTCCGTGTGAAGATGTTGTTGCGGTTGATGTTCAGCACGAAGCGTATGAACGACACTAGCGTGATGATGCCTGCCACCATTATTGCTATGCCTATGATTACTGACAGAATGCTGCCTGCTGTGCCTGAAGAATTCTCTATCGGCAGGTTTATCTGTGTAGGCCATGCCTTATACGACTTATTCGTTGTGCTGTCGGTTATGGTTATTGCGTTGCGCCATGTGATTTCGTTCGGTATGAGCGACACAACGCGATAGCCGTCAACGCTTTCTGTGTTTGTCTCTTGGATGTGCTTGGCCGACTTATATCCGCTGACCATGCCGCTGAACATAAGGTCGGTGGCCATCAATATGTCTACGATGATAACGGCGAAGATAAGCAGGCAGAATATGTTGAGCTTTGTTTTCATCTTGTTGCGTATTTTTCATAAAAAATGCCCGCCGCCCTGTTTTCCCGGCCGGCGGGGCGGCCTTTTATTTTTTTAGTTAGAGAGAGTCGTTGTTGCTGTCATTTCATGTCGGCCAGCAGGTTGGCGGTGTAGTCGCTTAGCAGTACGTAGTTGTCGTTAAGCTCATACATGTTGCTGCTCTTGTTCCATGTGTAGCAGTCAACTCCCGTGGCGTTTCCGCTGATGCTGCTGTATGTCATGCGCTGGCTCTGCACGTAGGCGTTGTCGCTGTTCTTCCATACCTTCATGTCGAGCACAGTGTTGCCGGCGTTGTAGGTGTAGTCCATGCAGAGGTAGTTTTCCCATTCCTGCTTGTCGCTGTTCCACTTCATCACCTCTTTTCTTATCACGCGGTCCTGGTCGTCGTATGTATATTGCTTGCGTGTCTTGGCTGTAAGATATTTGCCGCTGTTGTCGTAAGTAACTATTGCGCTTACTTTACCGTCCTGCATCTCTGCGTTGTATGCGAAGCGGTTGTCAGAGTTGGATGTTCCTGCGATGCTTGTGAACAAACTCATAATTGTTGCGGCGGTAATTGTAATCAGTTCCATAATGCTATATTTTTTATTTCGTTATTATTCTTGTTTATTTAATTCTTTATCTGTTTTGTCGTTAGACGTTCTTTGTTCTGAAAAACTACGTCGTGATATTGTCTTTTTAATATCCTGCGGGAAGCGGTGTTATCTAAATTCAATAATCATTTATCGTTTTTCGATATGCAAATGTATGAACTATATTTGAATGTTCCAAATATTTTCAATAAAAATTTATCGAAAAACGATAATTTAACATATTAAAACAATAAATCTTCGGCTTTTAACGGTCTTTTAACCGATACGGAGCCTTGTTTTATTGTTTTCAGATGTATATGAAGGTTAGTTTTTATGTGGCTGACAGCTTGATTTTTTTGCTGTCGGCATATCAGAATATTTTATAGTGCCATCTGGTAGATTTTCCTGTGTTCCGACCTGCCGGGGTCCGGCTGGCTTTCATAGCCCGGCATCTGCCTTTTTTATCCTCCTTTTTTCTCTCTCCGCAATAAAGCAAAAAAGGATGTAAATCAAGCATTTGAAAGATTTACACCCTTTTTCCCACCCAATAATATAAAGTTTGAGTATAAAAAGTATGTCAAGTGACTTTATATTTTCCAATAAGCCGCTATCTCTTTTATAATGACATTAAACTTGCAAAAAAGATCAATAGGATTATAATATGTTTAATTTTGTCATTTATGTTCTATATAATTTGTATTCTCAAGATAATATATTGCCTCCCCTCTATCTCCATTTTCCAAATCAGTTAATTCGATCTTAAATATTTTATAGGGCAGTGTTGTCGTTTTTTTAGGTTCACTTACTGTTATATAGTAAGCTATTCCGTATTCAGTTTCTTTATAATATTCTTTTATTTGCTGTTTCATCAAAACATCCACGCTTTCTCCATCAATCCATACTTTTATGCCTACCTTATCAATTGTCGGAGCTATGTTATCACATTTGGCCGTATCAGCAGATGACTTTTGAGTAATATTTGACAAATCCTCTTTATGTTGAGCGTTTTGTATGCCTTTATTTGTAAGAAATCTTGTTAAGCTCATAGGACGGACATAGATCTGATAGGCTGGTACAGCTCCGGGGATTTGAAAAACGTGCATTCCGTATGCTTCCATTCGGTTATATTGTATATTTAAAGTTGTATCTCTGTCTGCAATAAAATTCCAACCCCAAAAGCATTTTATCATTATGTCCAAAATGTAAATTACAGCTCGTTAACAGTCTCAGATTCTCATTATTTGTTCCAACTTTCATTGTATGAGGATAAGTATCCATATTTATAGCACCCATGTTGCTGTATTTGCCTTTTGGTATATTTATTTGATATTTCCCTTTTTCGTCAGTTTTAGTCTCAAAGAGAGCATCAAAATTTGAATTTTGGAACATAACAGAACAATTATCAATAGGATTGCCGTTATAGTCAGAAACTTTTCCTGTTATTGTTACCAGGTCTTTTTGCTTTTGTGCACTAATTGTTGAATTTAAACAAAAAAGCAGAAGTAAAATACTTAATAATTTCATTGCGTTTATTATTATAATGTGAGTTCGACGAATTGTAAATGCGTGTAAATTTGGTGATTAGCGAAAATTGTTGTAACTTTATAGTGCTGAATTACAAAGTATTACAAACAATAATCGCTATGATCACCGAGAGCAAAGTTATAGAATTATTTTGTATGGCAGACGACTTCTGCAAATTTTTTGATGCTATGATGGCAAAATATACGTTTAAACCAACCGCAAAGCGCAAATATCACCGTGATTCTACCATGTCCAAGGCGGAAATCATGCTTATCATGTGGCCATCCCGCTGGCCATATTCATCAAGAAGGTACTTTTGGCAAATGTACAGGCACCAGTTTTGTTGACAGCACTCCTTTACGGGTATGCAAGAACCAGAGAATCCATATTCATAAAACGTTCAAGGGAATAGCACAAAGAGGAAAATGTTCCATGGGTTGGTTCTTCGGATTCAAGCTGCATTTGATATGCAACGAACGTGGAGAACTTCTGAATTTTATGATTACGCCGGGGGATGTTGATGACCGTAAACAGCTTGAATATAAAGCCTTTGTAGAATTTATATATGGAAAGCTTGTCGGGGACAAGGGGTATATAGGAAAGAACCTGTTTCAGAGATTATTCGTTGATGGAATACAACTTATAACCAAGTTGAAGAGCAATATGAAAGGTGCACTGATGTCCGTTTCAGACAAACTGCTTCTCAGGAAACGGGCCATTATTGAAACTGTCAATGACGAACTCAAAAATATAGCACAAGTGGAACATTCAAGGCATAGAACCTTTGATAATTTTATCGTTAATCTCTTGAGTGCAATTGCGGCATATTGCTGTTTTCCTAAGAAGCCATGTATCAATGTTACGAGAACTATTGACACACAGCTTGCATTATTCTAAATTCGTCGAACTCACGTTATAATATGTATAAAGCGCGTCTGCACAAAACCTTTACAAATTCAGTCGAGTGTAGTGACTTTACGCAGACACGTGTTTTATTTTATGGTTGTATCGTTTATAGTCTTTGCTGCCTATGGCCTTTCCGTCTATGTTTGTTGTCATTGTTGGTGTGTTACGTTATGTCTGCGGCATATCTTTGACGGCTCATTCTTCCGCCTTATTCTGTTCATTCTCTTTTGCGGCAATGTTTCTTGGGTGATGGTTCAGAATTTCCTCGCGCAGCGTGTGCGTGTCTATGTGGGTGTATATCTCGGTTGTACCTATGCTTTCGTGCCCCAGCATGCTCTGTATGGCGCG
>ENA-OPES01000201-OPES01000201.1-human-gut-metagenome-genome-assembly--contig:-NODE-201-length-9675-cov-2.945426_pt1 | contig 9675 bp, 8 predicted proteins | sample MGYA00241305_ERZ501544 | MGnify/ENA primary metagenome ERZ501544 (study PRJEB25962, sample SAMEA2042430) | human gut metagenome | biome: human gut; feature: human-associated habitat; material: faeces...
GCTCTGCAGCCATAAGCTTAGGCAGACCGCACTCGCCCATCTTCAACTCAGGACCTACAACGATAACTGAACGTGCTGAATAGTCGACACGCTTACCGAGAAGGTTCTGACGGAAACGTCCCTGCTTACCTTTCAGTGAGTCAGACAGAGACTTCAGCGGACGGTTAGAATCGCTCTTAACGGCGCTGCTCTTGCGTGAGTTGTCAAACAAGCTGTCGACAGCCTCCTGCAACATACGTTTCTCGTTACGGAGAATAACCTCAGGAGCCTTAATCTCCATAAGTCTCTTCAGACGGTTGTTACGTATGATGACACGACGATAAAGGTCGTTGAGGTCAGATGTTGCAAAACGGCCACCATCCAGCGGAACCAACGGACGAAGCTCAGGAGGAGTAACAGGAATAATCTTCATGATCATCCACTCGGGCTTGTTTATGTTGCGGCTTCCGCGGAATGCCTCTACAACCTGCAGACGCTTGAGGGCCTCGGTCTTTCTCTGCTGAGAAGAGTCGCTGTTGGCACGGTCGCGAAGCTCATAAGAAAGAGAGTCGAGATCGATATTTACCAACAGATCATAGATTGCCTCGGCACCCATCTTGGCGATGAACTTATTCGGGTCTGTATCATCAAGATATTCGTTGCCGTCGGGCAGGTTGTCCATTATGTTTACATATTCGTCTTCTGTAAGGAAGTCCATCTTGTGAGAACCGTTGATTTCAACGCCCTCAGAGTCTGTACGGCCTTCCATTACACCCGGCTGTATTACGATATACTTCTCGTAATAAATTACAGAATCGAGTTTCTTTGTCGGTATACCGAGCAGGTAACCTATTTTGTTAGGCAATGAACGGAAATACCAGATGTGTGCAACAGGCACAACGAGCTCGATATGTCCGGTGCGCTCACGGCGCACTTTCTTCTCTGTAACCTCTACACCGCAGCGGTCGCAGACAATGCCTTTATATCTGATGCGCTTATATTTACCGCAGGCACACTCATAGTCCTTTGTCGGACCAAAGATGCGCTCGCAGAAAAGTCCGTCGCGCTCAGGTTTATATGTACGATAGTTTATGGTCTCAGGTTTGGTAACCTCGCCAAAAGAACTTTCGAGGATTTCTTCCGGTGATGCAAGTCCGATAGTAATCTTCGTGAAATTACTCTTTATCTTTGAATCTTTCTTGAAAGCCATAATTCTTGTTTATATTTGTTATGTAAAGAGTTTCGTTATTAATCAAGGGTAACACTTAAGCCAAGACCACGGAGCTCGTGCAGCAGCACGTTGAGAGACTCCGGTATGCCCGGTGTAGGCATAGGCTCGCCCTTGACGATAGCCTCGTAAGCCTTTGAACGGCCTACTACGTCATCAGACTTGATGGTAAGGATTTCCTGAAGCACATGGCTGGCACCGAATGCCTCGAGAGCCCAAACCTCCATCTCACCAAAACGCTGACCACCAAACTGTGCCTTACCTCCAAGAGGCTGCTGTGTGATAAGAGAGTACGGACCGATGCTGCGGGCGTGCATCTTATCTTCTACCATGTGGCCGAGTTTAAGGAAGTATGTGATACCTACCGTTGCCGGCTGGTCGAACATCTCCCCTGTCTCACCGTCATAGAGGTGTGTTGAGCAGAGACGCGGCAGACCTGCCTTGTCGGTCCATTCCTGAAGGTCGTCAAGCTTGGCACCGTCGAAGATAGGTGTTGCGAACTTAACGCCAAGACGCTTACCGGCTGCACCGAGAATAGCCTCAAATATCTGTCCGAGGTTCATACGTGAAGGCACACCCAGCGGGTTAAGAACCAAGTCTACAGGACGTCCGTCCTCGAGGAACGGCATATCTTCCTGACGTACAATCTTAGAAACGATACCCTTGTTACCGTGGCGACCGGCAAGCTTATCACCTACGCCGATCTTACGTTTCTTGGCAACGTAAACCTTAGCCATCTGCAGGATGCCTGAGGGCAGCTCGTCACCGATTGTAATTGCAAACTTACGGCGCTTGAGTTCAGCGTCCAGGAGCTTGTACTTCTTGATGAAGTTCATAATCAGCTTCTGTATCAGCTCATTAGTATGTTCGTCGTTAGTCCAGTTGTTAGACTGTATTCCGTCATATTCAAGGTTCTTCAGCTGAGCCATTGTGAACTTGCTTCCCCTTGTAATAATCTCGGCACCGGTATAATCCTTGATACCCATAGACGTTTTGTCGTCTGTAAGAGTGAGGAGCTTGTCAACAAGAATATCCTTCAGGTCGTCTATCTTGGCAGCATACTCTTCGTCGATCTTAGCCAGAACGATCTTGTCCTGCTGCTTAGAAGAACGTGTCTTAACGGCACGTGAGAACAGTTTCTTGTCGATAACGACACCGGTAAGAGAAGGATTGGCCTTAAGTGAAGAATCCTTCACGTCGCCAGCCTTGTCGCCGAAGATAGCGCGGAGCAGTTTCTCCTCAGGTGAAGGATCGCTCTCACCCTTAGGTGAAATCTTACCGATAAGGATATCGCCCGGCTCTACACGAGCACCAACTCTGATTATACCATTGTCATCGAGGTCTTTGGTAGCCTCTTCGCTGACGTTAGGAATGTCGCTTGTGAACTCTTCCATACCGCGCTTTGTCTCACGAACGTCGAGCGAATATTCATCCACATGTACTGAAGTAAGAATATCCTCACGCACTACACGCTCGTTGAGCACGATAGCGTCCTCATAGTTGTATCCCTTCCAAGGCATGTAAGCAACAAGCAAGTTGCGTCCGAGTGCCAGCTCGCCGTCCTCTGTAGCATATCCTTCTGTAAGGATGTCGCCCTTCTTTACACGCTGTCCCTTGTCGCAAATAGGACGGAGGTCAACGGTCATGTTCTGGTTAGTACGGCGGAACTTAGGTATTCTGTACTCCTTGAGAGCAGGCTCAAAGCTTACGAACTCTTCTTCCTCAGTTCTGTCATAAAGGATACGTATTGTAGTTGCATCAACATACTCGATTACGCCATCGCCTTCGGCTGTGATCATAGTACGTGAGTCAACGCATACCTGCTTCTCAATACCGGTACCTACGATAGGAGCCTCATTATGAAGCAGAGGAACTGCCTGGCGCATCATGTTACTACCCATCAACGCACGGTGAGCATCGTCGTGTTCCAAGAAAGGAATGAGTCCGGCAGCAATAGATGCAATCTGCTGAGGAGATACGTCCATAAGGTCAACCTCCGAAGGAGGCACTACGGGGAAGTCGGCATCCTGGCGGCACTTAACCACTTCACGGATAAACGTACCGTCATCGTTCAGCGGAGCATTGCCCTGACCGATGATATGGTCTTCCTCCTCTTCAGCAGTAAGATAAAGTATATGGTCATTGTCGAGATCAACAATTCCGTCCTTAACCTTGCGGTAAGGAGTCTCGATGAATCCCAACTCATTGATTTTAGCGTAAACACAAAGAGACGAGATAAGTCCGATGTTAGGACCTTCAGGGCTCTCAATAGGACAAAGGCGTCCGTAGTGTGTATAGTGAACGTCACGCACCTCGAAACCGGCACGCTCTCTTGACAGACCACCAGGACCAAGGGCAGACAGACGGCGCTTGTGAGTTACTTCGGCAAGCGGGTTGGTCTGGTCCATGAACTGTGACAACGGGTTGGTACCGAAGAACGAGTTGATGACACTCGATATTGTCTTGGCGTTGATAAGGTCTGTAGGAGTAAACACCTCATTGTCGCGAACGTTCATACGCTCTCTGATGGTACGGCTCATACGTGCCAGACCAATAGAGAACTGGTTGCTCAGCTGCTCGCCTACTGTACGTACACGGCGGTTGCTGAGGTGGTCAATATCGTCTACAGTGGCGTTAGAGTTAACCAGCTGTATAAGATATTTGATAATTTCGATTATATCTTCTTTAGTCAGGATACGGACATCCATGTCTGTATCAAGACCTAACTTCTTGTTGATACGGTAACGGCCTACATCACCCAAGTCATAACGCTTGTCAGAGAAGAACAGGTTCTGGATAACCTCACGTGCACTTGCATCATCGGCAGGATCTGCATTACGCAGCTGGCGGTAGATGTAGAGCACGGCTTCCTTCTCAGAGTTACTCGGGTCTTTCTGTAATGTGTTGAAGATTATTGAATACTTGCTTGCAGAATCAATATCCTTGTGGAGAAGAACTGTCGAAGCGCCACTGTCGATAATGTCGTCGATGTTGTCCTTTGTGATTTCTGTCTCACGCTCCATGATAACCTCGTTACGCTCGATAGAAACAACTTCACCGGTATCCTCATCAACGAAGTCCTCATTCCAGCTCTTCAGAACCCTCGCAGCAAGCTTACGGCCAATGGCATCCTTCATATTCTTCTTGTTGACCTTTACTTCCTCAGCCAGGTCGAATATCTGAAGAATATCCTTATCGGTCTCGAAACCGATAGCACGCAAAAGTGTTGTAACAGGCAACTTCTTCTTACGGTCGATGTATGCATACATCACATTGTTGATGTCGGTTGCAAACTCAATCCATGAGCCCTTGAACGGGATGATACGTGCAGAATAAAGCACCGTACCGTTGGCGTGAACGCCCTGTCCGAAGAACACACCGGGAGATCTGTGCAACTGTGATACAACAACACGCTCGGCTCCATTTATGATAAATGTGCCGTTATCAGTCATATAAGGAATTGTGCCGAGGAAAACATCCTGAATGAAAGTACCAAAGTCCTCATGGTCAGGGTCTGTACAATACAGTTTCATCTTAGCCTTCAGGGGCACGCTATATGTAAGTCCGCGCTCAAGACACTCGTCGATGGTGTAACGGGGCGGGTCGATATAGTAATCCAAGAACTCAAGAACGAAATTATTACGTGTGTCGGTGATAGGGAAATTTTCAGCAAAGACCTTATACAAACCGTCATTCTTGCGTTCCTCAGGCGGAGTATCCAACTGTAAGAAGTCTCTGAAAGACTTTAACTGCACATCGAGGAAATCCGGATACGGCATCGGATTCTTCACGCTGGCAAAATTCACTCTGTTATCAACAATTTTTGAAGCCATTACAGATTTTTATTACCGTTAAAAATGCCACCTTGAAAATAAATGGCCGCAGATTTCAAAGTCATGAATCTTGACCTACACCTTGCAGCGGTGGTTGACTGCATGGTATTAATAAAAGACACAAAAAGGTTAAGACTCTCCGACTGGGAGAATCTTAACCCGAAATATTTTTTATTGTCTCAATTATTTGAGCTCAACCTTAGCGCCAGCCTCTTCGATAGCCTTCTTCAGGTTCTCAGCCTCGTCCTTAGACAGACCTTCCTTCAATGTAGAAGGAGCACCGTCTACGAGATCCTTAGCCTCTTTCAGACCAAGACCACAAGCCTCTTTAACGGCCTTAACTACCTGCAGTTTTGCACCACCAACCTCAGCGAGTACAACATCGAAAGATGTCTTCTCCTCAGCTGCGGCTGCAGCAACAGCAACAGCTGCAGCAGCGGGCTCAATTCCATACTCGTCCTTCAGGACTGTTGCCAACTCGTTTACTTCCTTAACTGTCAAATTTACTAATTCTTCAGCAATAGCTTTAATATCTGCCATTTTATTTTAAATTTTAATGTTTTTAAATATTAATGTTTGGGTGTTAAAATTACTCAGGACGCTCGCCTAAAGTTTTGAGTACACCATGGATGGTGTGAGCGCCTGACTGAAGAGCAGAAACAACGTTCTTTGCAGGAGACTGCAGCAATGCAACAATGTCTGCAATAACTTCGTCCTTGCTCTTGAGAGCTGCGAGTTCTTCCAGCTTGTCAGCACCAACATAGATGCTTTCCTCTGCATAAGCAGCCTTCAATGCAGGAATACTCTCTTTTACATAACCTTTCAGCATTTTAGCTGGAACGTTAGCTGTGTTGCAGAAGAGAACAGCAGTGTTACCCTTCAGACAGCCATACAAAGGCTCATAATCAACATCCGAAGCCTCGAAAGCCTTGTGAAGAAGAGTGTTCTTTACAACGACCATCTTGATTTCGTTCTTGAAGCACTCGCGACGGAGCTTGCTTGTAGCACCAGCATTCATACCTGTTACATCAACGAGGTAGAAATGAGAATACTCTTTCAGCTTCTGACCGAGTTCAACAACTATAGTATCTTTTACTTCTTTCTTCATCTTACAAAACTTTTAGAGTTATTCAACTGATTTAGGATCAATCTTGATACCCTTACTCATAGTGCTAGAAATAAAGATACTCTTGATGTATGTACCTTTAGCAGCAGAAGGTTTCAGTTTAATAACAGTAGCGATAAATTCTTTCGCATTCTGATAGATCTGTTCCGGAGTGAAAGAAACCTTACCAATTGATGCATGGATGATACCGGCCTTGTCAACCTTGAAGTCGATCTTACCCTGCTTAACCTCCTTGACAGCCTTTGCAACGTCCATAGTTACAGTACCGCTCTTAGGGTTAGGCATCAAGCCACGCGGACCAAGAACACGTCCTAAAGGACCGATCTTGCCCATGCATGACGGCATTGTGATGATAACATCAACATCTGTCCATCCACCTTTGATCTTTTCGATATACTCGTCAAGACCTACATAGTCAGCACCTGCTTCTTTTGCAGCAGCTTCAGCATCAGGAGTACAAAGGCAGAGCACGCGTGTAACCTTACCAGTTCCGTTAGGCAGAGACACAACGCCTCTTACCATCTGGTTAGCCTTACGCGGGTCAACGCCCAAGCGTACATCAATATCAAGAGAAGCGTCAAACTTGGTAGTAGTAATATCCTTAACCAACTCTGCAGCCTCTTTCAAAGAGTATGCTTTCCCTGCTTCAACCTTATCAGCTACTGATTTTTGATTTTTTGTCAGTTTACTCATTTTCTTGAAGTTATAAATTATTTACCAGGGAAGTCCCCTTTAACTGAGATGCCCATACTTCTAGCCGTACCAGCAACAAGCTTCATCGCAGACTCTACGGTAAAGCAGTTAAGATCAGCCATTTTGTCTTCTGCAATGGCACGGATCTGATCCCATGTCACAGAAGCCACTTTTCTACGGTTAGGCTCGGCAGAACCACTCTTAACCTTGGCTGCCTCCAGCAGCTGAACAGCAGCAGGAGAAGTCTTAATTTCGAAGCTGTATGACTTATCGGTGTAGTAAGTGATAACAACCGGAAGCACTTTTCCAGCCTTATCCTGAGTTCTGGCGTTGAATTCCTTGCAGAATCCCATGATGTTAATACCCTTTGAACCGAGAGCCGGTCCAACTGGTGGTGAAGGATTCGCAGCGCCACCTTTAATCTGTAATTTGATTAATCCAGCAACTTCTTTAGCCATTTCTTTTGTTAATTAAAAAAATTTGAGATTTTATAAAAGAACACACGTGTCCGTAACAACACGTTATTCTTTTGCAACTTGCATAAAACCTAATTCCAATGGAGTTTTACGTCCAAAGATCTTAACCATAACCTTAAGTTTGTGCTTCTCGGTATTCACTTCTTCAATGACACCGCTAAAGCCGCTGAACGGTCCATCAGTAACCTTCACTGTCTCGTCAACACAGAACGGAATATTTACTTCTTCCGTCAGCACTGACTCTTCAGCCGTTCCAAGGATACGGTTGATATCAGACTGCTTAACAGGGGTAGGATTATCCAATCCGCCCAAGAAGCCAAGTACGTTAGGTATGAAGCGCAGTGTATGTGCCACGTCTCCTTTCAGTTCTGCCTCTACGAGGACATAGCCCGGGAGAGAAATCTTCTCTTTAACCACACGCTTGCCATTACGCAAAGAAGCATGCTTCTCCATAGGTATAAGTACCTGAGAAACATAAGTTGAAAGAAGCGTGTTGTGCTTAAGTTCGGCATCGATATATTCTTTTACCTTAGCCTCCTTACCACTGACAGCACGCAATACATACCACTTTTTTCCTGATTCAGCCATTTTCCTTTTTACGATTAATTAGGATAGATCGTACTCATAACAAACCGGAACACGGAATCCATAATGAACACTACAACTGCAATGATCAAGGAAGCAGATAATACAACCATTGCACTATGAGTAAGTTCGGCACGTGTCGGCCATGTTGTTTTATGCACAAGTTCTTCGTAACAAACTTTGCAGTAATTTGCGAATTTTTTAAACATATTATCTTTATTTTGGCACGGGAAGAGAGGCTCGAACTCCCGACACCTGGTTTTGGAGACCAGTGCTCTACCAACTGAGCTATTCCCGTAAAATAGGTTCTCGCCGGAAGACGAGAACCTAAAACTTATATCATTGATAATGATTAATCGATGATTTCAGTAATCTGACCAGCACCTACTGTACGACCACCTTCACGGATAGCGAAGCGCAGACCTACGTTCAATGCAACAGCGTAGATAAGCTCAACAGTGATTGTTACGTTATCACCAGGCATTACCATTTCTACGCCTTCCGGCAGAGAGATTTCGCCTGTACAGTCCATTGTACGGAGGTAGAACTGAGGACGATACTTGTTTCCGAACGGAGTGTGACGTCCACCTTCTTCTTTCTTCAGTACATAAATCTGAGCCTTGAACTTCTTGTAAGGTTTGATCTGACCCGGGTGGCAGAGTACCATACCACGCTTGATTTCGTTCTTGTCGATACCACGGAGAAGCAGACCTACGTTATCACCAGCTTCACCTTCGTCAAGAATCTTACGGAACATCTCAACACCAGTTACAACTGACTTCTTGTCTTCACCAAGACCGAGGAGCTCAACTTCGTCACCAACCTTAACACGACCAGTCTCGATACGACCTGTAGCAACAGTACCACGACCTGTGATTGAGAATACGTCCTCAACAGGCATCAGGAACGGTTTGTCGAGGTCACGCGGAGGCAGCGGAATCCACTCGTCAACAGCAGCCATCAACTCCATTACCTTCTCTTCCCACTTCTCAACACCGTTAAGTGCACCAAGAGCAGAACCGCGGATAATAGGAGTATTGTCGCCATCATACTCGTACTGATCGAGAAGCTCACGCATTTCCATCTCAACGAGCTCAAGCATTTCCTCATCCTCAACCATATCGCACTTGTTCAGGAATACAACCAGACGAGGAACGTTTACCTGACGAGCGAGAAGCACGTGCTCACGTGTCTGAGGCATAGGACCATCAGTTGCAGCAACAACGATGATAGCACCATCCATCTGAGCAGCACCTGTTACCATGTTCTTTACATAGTCAGCGTGTCCCGGGCAGTCAACGTGTGCATAGTGACGGTTTTCTGTTTCATACTCTACGTGTGCTGTATTGATAGTAATACCACGCTCTTTTTCCTCAGGAGCGTTATCGATAGAGTCAAAAGACTTAACTTCAGAAAGACCTTTCTTTGCCAATACTGTTGTGATAGCAGCAGTCAGAGTAGTCTTACCGTGGTCTACGTGACCAATTGTACCAATGTTTACATGGGGTTTGGTACGGACGAATGTCTCTTTAGCCATAGCTTTACTTTTTATTTATTGTTAATGAATAATCGTGTATTTTTTCTGTTTTTAAAAAATTAGAAAGTCGTAGAGCTGTAACCGAGATTTGAACTCGGGACCTCTTCCTTACCAAGGAAGTGCTCTACCACTGAGCTATTACAGCAGCGAGAGCGGAAAACGGGACTCAAACCCGCGACCCCCAGCTTGGAAGGCTAGTGCTCTATCAACTGAGCTAT
>ENA-OPES01000210-OPES01000210.1-human-gut-metagenome-genome-assembly--contig:-NODE-210-length-9447-cov-1.786414_pt1 | contig 9447 bp, 10 predicted proteins | sample MGYA00241305_ERZ501544 | MGnify/ENA primary metagenome ERZ501544 (study PRJEB25962, sample SAMEA2042430) | human gut metagenome | biome: human gut; feature: human-associated habitat; material: faeces...
CTAAAGTTATCTTGCATAATTAAAATATAAAAGATGTATATAAGGTCGGAACAGAGACCTTAAACCTGTTCCAGTGGTCGGGATGGAGACCGAAAACCCATTCCCATTGCGGAATAAACTGCAAATACAGTGATCGCGTTGCAGAAACCTGTGAGGCCTGCGACCGGGGGAGAACCTGCGGGGACTCCTCTTTTCTATATTATGGAGATGGTGTATATGCAGAAGATGCTTGATTTTATAACATAGAAGAGAGTACGTGTAATGCGGAGTAAATAATGGTCAAAAAACAATCGACATCCGACCTCACACACGTTATAATATAGATAATCTAATAAGAAAACAGTGTTATCATTACCGCATATTCAGTGAGAATGGTAGCCATAAATATGAATTCGCAGGAACGGAATGGTTGAACCCTCAGGGTGACAGTGTCACTCATTTGTCAGCGAGAGGTGCTTAACTTGGATGATTTTCAGTTTTCTTATTTTGACATGGATTTACAGGAAAGTCAGTAAAATCAAGTTGTTGCTTGACTTATGTTGACCAAGAAAAACATAGATTTTCTGTAGTGACTTGAACTCCTAAGAGAAAGCCGAGGCATTCCCCAAAGGGAAAAAATGAAAAACAACTTTCAGTTCGAATCTATTCTGAAAAATGCCAAAGGTGACAACAAAGCATTCCCCAAATTGGGGAACGTTCTAATGTTACCAAATCGAAAAAATCTGTAGATTGACAACTCGAAAAAGAGTTGATAATCTTATATATGGCCGAAGGGAAAAATCCCAGAAACCCAGTAAAATCAAGGGTTTGCGGCATGTGTCGTCATAGCTCAGCTGGATAGAGCACTCGCCTCCTAAGCGAGGGGTCGGAGGTTCAAATCCTCTTGGCGACGGGCTTCAAAGCGTTCGAAAATGTTAGCTGGATTAGCTGACAACGAACGCTTTTGTTATTTTCTAATCACGTTCGTGACATGATTTTCCATTCAAAATGATCAATTTCCAGCTAACGCAATCTGATTTTTGTTAGCTGACAGCTAATCAAAATTACCGGTTTGCAAACATGGGTTTTAGGAAGTTCAGCTAACATTTGGGTTCCGCTCTGTTGTCACCCCTTATTCGGGGATGTAAATCAGAGAAAAGGCGGGAAAAGAAACAATCTCTCCCAAACCTGCAAACATGAATTAGCTGAAACAGTATTCAATTCTATTAGCTACAGCTAATGGTCAAACAGCAATGTCTGTTTGGAACTTTACTATCTATAAAAGTTCCAGGCAGGCATTTTTTATTTCCTGAATCCTGGAGGAAAGGAGTCAAGATGACTGAGCCAAACAGACAATCAGGAGAAAACGAAGAAAGAATCATAGAAATTGAGATTGAGCGTCTTCGTCCGTTCAAAGAGCACCCGTTTCAGGTAAAAGATGATAAGGAAATGTTTCTTCTGCAGGAAAGCATTGAAAAGTATGGAATATTAAATCCGCTGATCGTCAGACCGGTACCGGATGGATACTATGAGATCATATCCGGCCACAGAAGAAAACATGCTGCGGAGAAACTGGGATACCGTAAAGTACCGGTGATCATCCGGGTATTAAGTGAAGATGATTCCATCTTGAGCATGGTAGATTCCAATCTTCACAGAGAACGGATCAGCTACAGTGAAAAAGCTTTTGCTTACAAACTGAAGAATGACGTATTAAAAAGAAAAAGTGGTCGAAAAAAGAGCCAAGTTGACCACAAAACACCAAGAAAGCGGGCAATAGAAATCATCAGTGAAGATTGTGGTGATAGCCCAAAACAAGTGCAGCGTTATATCTCACTGACAAAACTGATACCGGAAATGTTGCAGAAACTGGATGATGAGATCATTTCTTTTTGTCCGGCTGTAGAGATAGCTGCATTAAGTGAAAAAGAACAAAGAGAACTGCTTGTAGCAATGGAGTATGCACAGGCAATCCCATCACTCTCACAGGCCCAGAGGATCCGGCAACTGAGTAAAGAAAAACAGTTGTCACTGGAAAAGATGGAAGAGATCATGTGTGAAGTGAAAAAGGGTGAGATCACAAGAGTGGCATTCACAAACGAGCAGTTGCACAAGTATTTTCCAAATTCTTATACACCGGCAATGATGAAACGGGAAATACTGGCACTGTTGAAATTATGGAAAAAAGAATCATGGGAAAGTTAAAGGAGAAAGAAATCATGTGTAAAGTTATATCCGTAGTAAACCAGAAAGGTGGCGTCGGAAAGACCACCACAACCGTAAATGTAGGCATTGGACTGGCAAGAGAAGGTAAGAAAGTGTTGCTGATCGACGCGGATCCACAGGGAAGTTTAACCGCAAGTCTTGGATATGAGGAACCGGATGATCTTCGCATCACACTGGCAACGATTATGATGGATGTCATTAACGAAGAAGAAATTTCTCTGGAAGATGGTATCTTACATCACCAGGAAAATGTAGATCTACTTCCGGCAAATATTGAGCTTTCTGCCCTGGAAGTAACGATGGGAAATGGTATGAGCAGAGAAATGATCATGAAGGAATATATCGATGCGATAAGAGGCCGATACGATTATATCCTGATCGACTGTATGCCAAGTCTTGGTATGATGACAATCAATGCACTGGTCTCTTCCGATTCTGTGTTGATACCTGTGCAAGCCGCATATCTGCCGGTGAAAGGACTTCAGCAGCTGATCAAGACCATTCTTACAGTAAAGAAAAGGCTGAACCGGAAACTGGCGATTGAGGGCATTCTGTTGACTATGGTTGATTTCAGAACCAATTACGCAAGGGACATTGCATCGAGAGTACATACAACATACGGAAGCCAGATAGAAGTATTTGAAAATGTGATTCCGATGTCCGTAAAAGCAGCTGAGACCAGTGCAGAGGGAAAAAGCATCTACATGCACTGCCCGAAAGGAAAAGTTGCCGAAGCATATAAGAACTTAACACAGGAGGTTTTGAAAAATGAAAAATAGAAGTGGCGAAAAGATTAAACTGGCAAGCATTGATGAACTGCTTGGTGTGGTAAATGAAGAATCTGCAATGGAGATAGAAATCAGTAAGATCCATCCGTTTAAAAATCATCCGTTCAAGGTGCTGGATGATGAAAAGATGCAGGATCTGGTTGAAAGTGTAAGGATCAATGGAGTACTGACACCGGTACTGCTTCGAATGGATGATAATGAAGAATATGAAATGGTATCCGGTCACAGAAGAATGCATGCAGCACAGCTTGCAGGACTTACGACTATTCCGGCAATCGTAAGAGAATTATCGGATGATGATGCGGTGATTGCGATGGTGGACGCTAACATTCAGCGAGAGGAATTGTTGCCGAGTGAGAAAGCATTTGCTTATAAGATGAAACTAGAGGCAATGAAAAGACAGGGAGTTAGAACAGATTTAACTTTGTCTCAAAATGAGACGAAGTTGAGATCTGATGAAGTCTTGAGCAAGCAAGTTGGGGAAAGTAGAGCTCAGGTTCAAAGATTTGTACGATTAACAGAACTTATTCCGGAACTTCTTGATCTGGTAGATAACAAGAAGCTTCAGTTTACGGTTGCTGTCAATATCTCCTATATCGATAAGGAAGTACAGGAATGGATCTACGAATATATCAGAGACACTGGATTTATCAAGCCAAAACAGATTGCAGCACTTAGAAATCAGCTAAATGATGGACCAATCAATCAGATTCAGATGTTATCAATTTTCAATAACTGTGTGATGGCAAAGAAAGTATCCCGGTCTCTCACTTTCTCGGAAAAGAAATTGACAAAGTACTTTCCGGATGATTACACAGCCAAAGATATGAAACAGGTGATTGAATCATTATTAGAAAAATGGATGCAGGAACAGTCCTGTTAAAGATAGAAAAAGCTAAGAAAACAAAGTCAAAGAAGTTTAAAAAAAGGACTTCTTAGCAGAAAATGAAAGGAGGAAATTATGGAGAAAAAAATGACATTTAATTATTTTTACGGTACCGAAGCTGATCAGTTCAGCTTCTACCGCATACCAAAAGCATTATTTACAGACAGTTATTTTAAAGATTTATCGAGCGATGCTAAAATTTTATATGGACTGATGTTGGATCGAATGTCTCTTTCCATCAAGAATCAGTGGTTTGACGACAAAAACAGAGCATATATCTACTTTTCCATCGAAGATATCATGGAATTACTGAACTGTGGCAGAAATAAAGCCATTAAATCCATGAGAGAACTGGATGACGAAACAGGAATTGGTCTGATTGAGAAACGCAGACAGGGATTTGGAAAGGTGAACGTTATCTACGTGAAAACCTTTATGCCTGAGAAAACAGATGAGAAAAAATTTGAAGAGGAATTAAAGAAGTTTAAAAAACAAACTTCTGTGGAAAATGAGGAATCTACAGAAGTTTACAATTCAAACTTCATGAAGTCCCAAAATCAAACTTCTAGAAGTCCCGAAAACAAACTTCAAGAAGTTTACATTTCAAACCCTAATAATACTAATCTTAGTGATACTGAAATGAATGATAATAAATCTAATCATATCATATCTGTGGATGAGAAAAGATTTGATAGCGATAATCACTCTGAGGATTATCAGGCTTATGAAAACCTTGTCAAAGAGACCATTGATTATGAATCACTGGAAGTAACCCATCATGACGATATGCGTCAGGTAGATGAAATCGTGAACCTGATCGTAGAAACTGTGATGTGTAAAAATGACAAGATCTTGATTGCCAGCAACTGGTATCCGGCATCACTGGTGAAGAAAAAATTTCTGATGCTGACCTATTCACATATCGAGTATGTCTTACACTGTATGAGTGGTAACACCACAAAGGTGAAGAATATCAAGAAATATTTATTAGCAGCCCTGTTTAATGCACCGTCAACGATGAACGGATATTATCAGGCAGAGGTGAACCATGATATGCCAGGACTGGTAAGATAGGAGGTGCACATGTTTATTTTAAAACTTGCTGGAAAGATATTATTACTGCCGGTATGGCTGATCCTTTTTGTGATCGGCCTGGCAGTAAAAATGACAGTACAGACTTATGCGGTTGTCAGAGGGATCCTTGGATTTATATTCACTTTATTGATTATAGCGACTGCATACTGTTATCATGACTGGGTACAGGTTGCATTTCTATTTTCGCTGAGTGTAATTCTGTATCTGATTCTGTTTGCAGGAGTGTTTGTAGATACTGTACTGGACATGACAAGAGAACGTATTATTGATTTTATTATATCGTGAGGAGAATATGAAAATGAGCGAAAACAATGATTATATTCAGTTACCACCACTAAAAAAAGACACACCGTCCGATGTGGTAGCATTTATGTGGGAGTACATGAAAGTACCGGAGAATTCAAGAGAAAAAGTTAAGAATCTGCTTAAAGATGCAAATGAAAATGGCGTAAAATTAAGTCATCAGGCACCAACACTGTATGATGTTGTTCCAAAAGAAGAAATTGCTGAATTTGAAGAGCTTATGCGCAAAACCATAGCTGACATTGTATCAGAAGCCAGTAGCGTTGCCTGTTGGGTGTATGTGCAGAAATATGTGAAACAGAAAACCCTTGACGAAATGCTGCAAGAATTGCCAGGAGCAGGTCAGTTTATTATTGTCATGGATACCTGGTTCGAAAGATTGATGGCAGAATAATAGATGCTGTGATAGAATGAAGAAAACGATTTGAAGTGCAAATCGAAATTGAACAAAATAAAGAAATTGTAGGAGGAATATATATGGTTGGAAGAATTTATCACGTTGGATTAACCGTTTCTGATTTGGATCGCTCGATTGCTTTCTACAGAGACATCCTTGGACTTGAATTTCAAGGAGAAATTTTTATGGAAGGCGAAGAAACAGATAAAATGTTTCGTAGAGCAAATTGCAAAGCAAGAGTTGCTTATTTGAATGGCTCCAAGGCTATTGAGGCACCGCCAGTTGAGCTGATTCAGTTTGTAGATAGCAAAATCCATAAAGAGCAATCAGACTTGTTTACGACATCTATCTCAGAAGTATGCTTTTACACGGATGACATTGATTCTGTCTACAAAACCCTTATCGAAAATCATGTGGAGTGTTTGTCTGAACCGCAGCATTTTGATTTCAGGGCAGATGGATTTGGGGAAAGCAGAGCGTTTTATTTCAGAGACCCGGATGGAATCATTCTTGAGATGATGCAGCCTTTGTAAAAGGACAATAATCAGAATTTGGGAGGGAACTTAGATGGTATTCGAAAAAATTGATAGAAGTAGTTGGAAACGGAACGAGTATTTTGAAAATTACTTTACGAATATACCTTGCACATACAGTATGACTGTTAAATTGGATATTACACAAATAAAAAAGAAACGAATGAAATTATACCCTGCGATGCTTTATTATCTTGCAACGATTGTAAACCGTCATTCAGAGTTTAGAACGGCAATTAATCAGGAGGGTGAACTGGGAATATATGACGAGATGATACCCAGCTATACCATATTCCATGAGGACACAGAGACATTTTCCAACCTTTGGACACCATACATACCAGATTTTGAAGCATTTTCTATGGCGTATGCGAATGATATGCAACGGTATGGAAGCAATTATGGAATGATAGGAAAACCAGATGTACCCGAAAATGTTTTTAATGTATCGATGATACCATGGTCAACCTTCGATGGCTTTAATCTGAATTTGCAGAAAGGATATGATTATTTGATTCCTATTTTTACGATGGGGAAATATTACAGAGATGATGAAAAAATCATACTTCCTCTTGCCATCCAAGTGCATCATGCAGTGTGTGATGGATTTCATATCTGCCGGTTTGTCAATGAACTGCAAGAATTGATAAATAGTTAACTTCCAGTTTGTCGGACTCACAAAAATTTAATATCAAACTAATACAAGCACTTTAGCCAATTAAGGTTAAGGTGCTTTTTTGCGCCTTGGAAGGAGGTGGTTACAACTAAACACATCGGGAAAAGCCCGATTCAATCATTACAACAGGCTATGCCTGATCATATAGAGTAACTTTTAACAGCCAGTTAGGGATTATCACTGCTGGCTTATTTTTTTATCGAAAAGGAGACAAACAACATGAGAAAAGAACAGATTATTACAACTAACAACAATCAGATGGAGGAGAAAGGCATGAAGAGCAGATTCATTCACTTTAAGAAGAGATTCGTTCCGGCATTATCCGGAGCACTTATGGGAGTAATGCTTATGAGCACTACTTGTTTTGCAGCAGGTGACAGATATCCGGGAAACAATCGCACCGGTATCTTCCGTGGCAGAACCGACGGAGTATCAGTTTGGAGCAGAGGCATTTGAGGCAGCATATCCTAAAATGGATACTGTCATCAAGCCGGATGAAAAAGACCCTTCCGTTCCTAAGACCGGGAAGGTGAGGTAGAGGCTTATGACGGATAAGGAGAAAAGGTACTGGGCATATTTTCTGAATGTGCATGGAAAGATTGAATACTATGAGCAGTGAAAGAAATGTGTTCATTCCTGTAAGCAGAGCTTTCGAATAACAGGGCTGCTTTGTAAAAAGTGTCAGGAAGCCAAATAGCGAGGGGCGTATCATCAGAAATGGTGGTACGCCTTTTTTTTGGGAATATTCTACCTTTAATCCCTTTGAATGTAATAGTATTGTATATAATCAGTGAACAAATCTTAAAACCAAAATCTTAAAACTATCACAAAAACAGATGCCTTTTTCCAATTTTTTTGGTATAATCATATTATTGACAGCTATGAACACAGTGAAAACAGAGGTGTTCCAATGGGCAATCAGTCAAGCCAGTGGTTTGCTTTATATTATCTGGACAGGCTGGACAGATTTATAAAGGAGAGGCTAAAAGTAAAATACTATGTAAGATACATGGATGACGGAGTGCTCATTCACCACGATAAAGAGTTTCTAAAGAAAGCGTTAGCCAAGACACAAATTTTTCCTATATCACAGGGAGTGGATTTCCTTGGATTTCATTTTTATCTGACAGATACAGGAAAGGTGATTAAAAGACTCCGGACATCAAATTTAAAGCATGGACATACATGGAAATTAAGAAAACATATCTATTCCAATACAATATTTACAAAATCAAAGGAGGATTCAGATGAAAAGATTAAAGCATAATTTAAGGAGGACTTTATGAATATTATCAAACATAAATATGGCAAACGAACGGTATCTCTGCTGCTTGCGGTAATTTTGGTGCTATGCCCTTTGCAGGTTAGGGCGGCAGATAACAAGCCAACCATCGAAATTGGTGACTACATTCAGATGGGTACTTATGGGGGAGTGCCAATTGTGTGGCGTTGTGTAGCGAAGGATAGCAATGGGCCATTGATGCTTTCGGATAGAGTATTGTGTGATTACATGCCCTATGATGCAAAAACCAACAAAAATGCCGAAACAGGCTCGCACCGGCGCAATAGCTGGAGAGATAATTTTGGTTCTAACCACTGGAGAGACAGCAACATACGTTCTTGGCTCAATTCCAACGCTGAAGCAGGAAAAGTGAAATGGCTTTGCGGAAATCCGCCAACAGAGGATTCTGTCTATCCTAAAACGGTAGCATATGACCAAAAGGAGGGCTTCCTTCGCAGCTTTCGTTCGGATGAGCTGGGAGCGATTCGAACGGTGAAGCAGCGTTCTATCGTTTCCCATCCGGAGTATACGGCAGGTTATATCGACGTAGCCGGTGTTGATCTTCCCTATAACACCACAATTGATACGGTAGCGGATGGGTATGACAGTGCCCATTATGAATATATTTGGGATAGAGTTTTTCTGCTGGATGTTCAGCAGCTCAAAACGGTTAATGATAACCTGAACGGCTACCATATCGCAAAAAACAGAAGCGGTGTAGCATGGAACTATTGGCTGCGTACACCGATTACAACCTGTAACCATGATATGCGATTTGTGACCCCTCAAGGGAATATTTTGCGTGACGCACCCTATAAGGGATATTACGGCGTTCGTCCTGCCTTCTATCTGAATACGGAAAATTACACCGTATCATCCGGCACAGGACAGAGCGCACAGGACCCCTATGTTGTTTCCGCACCGGATGCGCCGGATGACAACATTGGCATATCCGGCGCTGTGCGAGAGGATGTGAATGGTGACTGGAATGTGAACACGGATGAGTATCTACAGCTGGAGATGAGTACCCTCTACACTGAGGATCCTGCATATGCAAATGTAACCGTACCGGTGTATACAATCCAGAAGCCTCGCAGCGATAAGGAGAACATGGTGATTGTGTACTGCGCCGAGGGCTACACCAAAAGCCAGCAAAAGCAGTTTGTCGAGGATGTAAAAAAGCTGTGGGGGGAGGTATTGCAGATAGAGCCATATCGCAGCATGGCGGATCGCTTTAATGTCTATGCACTCTGCACGGCATCGGTGGATGGCTATGGCGGTA